>Ga0209791_1000026_pt1 | contig 118478 bp, 104 predicted proteins | sample WorMetTyACAVOLI1_FD_187422 | JGI IMG/M metagenome (GOLD analysis project Ga0209791, IMG submission 187422) | Marine gutless worms symbiont microbial communities from Max Planck institute for Marine Microbiology, Germany - Olavius algarvensis... ... | reverse complement strand
GTTGCGGGTATTTGTTATTTTTTGGCGAAATTAACAACCACCCTACATATAAGGAGGATTTTTTTCAATGACTCGTATTATTACTCACTTTATGACTCATTCTAAACCCGTTTTTGGACAAGAGTGTCCAAAAATATATTTGCATGGATTTTGCAAAAGCCAATATGGCTTTAATGCACCCGTCAACGTGCAGATATCATCGGGGGGTGAATGTTGCAGTGATAGTTGATGGGCATATCGGGTCGGAGGGGGGACCTAATCCCAATGTTGGATAAGATAATATCGAAGGCTCGCCGTATTTTAATAGACGCTCAGCAAAAGTTTTCAGCTGAATCTGCGACCACCCTTGAGCAGGTGTACAATGATATTGTGGTCCTTAACGATTTTATCGTTAAAGAGTTATTCGCCGTGGAAAGTAATTCCAGTCTTGATGCAATAAGCCAAAAAACGGCCAGGCGGCGCGTCTTCGAACAAGCAGGTAGAAAGCTGGAAGTTATAAAATCAAAACAGAATTACTCCGCGTTCAGTGAAACACGGAAAGTAAAGTCTTCAGATCCGCCGGGGGAAGTGGAAAAAGAAAATGCTTTGTTACAATTTCTGCGAGAGAAAGAAGTTCGTGACCGGCTCTTCAGTATGACGGAGGCGCAGATTCTGTCCCTTTTTGGAGAATCTCTGATTGATGGGACCAACCCGCATTTGTTAAAGGCGATTCTAAATTCTCCAGCCGGATTTGAGCCGCTTTCAAAAAAGACCCTAAAAACGATGATGCAGCAGGCCCCTGCCGGGAAAATCAGCCCGGAGGTTGCGGACGAAATGGGGACGGTGCCCAATTTAAACACCATGGTTGAGGAAATTTTCAGCCAGGTGAAAAAGGAACTTGACAACCACAGAAGAAAAGAACTTCCGGCCCCACTGAGTCAATCAAAAGATTCGAAAGAGCGGCCGTTTAAGTTTTAAAATCGAGTGCAGGTTTCAAATATAATTTCTGAATTTTTCATGAAAATTAATGAGAAGTTGAAATTAAACCAAACACCGGAAGGCTGCAATTATTAAAGCAGCAAAGCTAAATACCTAACAAATAAAAGGATGATGGTCATTTTGAAATTAGACACTGAGCAAAGGAGATACAAGCGCTTTAAATATGAAACGCTCATATCCCATGATGTCTCCACAAGTGACATTTTATATCCCGGCAAAATGTTTAATATCAGCAAAGGCGGTTTGTACTTTGAATCTGATCAAACCATCTATCCCGGCGAAGATATATTTGTTGGCCTCGCAATCCATGCTGATTCTCCCGGCAAAGATAGCCGATTTCTTTTTGATGTTAAAATTGTATGGCATAAAGAGCTGGAAGGTTTATCCAATTGTTATGGCTACGGCGGAAAATTTCTTAGCTCCTATGATTCACTCACTAAAACCGATCAAATTAAACAAATTGAGAAGAAGGCCTCACCAAGTGACGATTTTCGGGGTGAAAATGACTCCAGAAACTATATTAGACGACCATACAATAAACCGTTGTTTTTCGCTTATGACAGTAGTGAATATAAGGGATTTGTATCCAATATTGGCAGAGGCGGAGCTTTTATATTAACAAAAGAACATATTGTTTTAGGGGGCAAAATAAAGCTTACCGTACCGGAATTGAAAACCCGCAAAGAAGTAAAAGTGACTGGCTGGATTGTCCGGATATCCCCGGAGGGAATCGGTGTTAGCTTTGAAAGAAGAACCGGCAGGGAGCGAAGAAGCGATCTGGATCGCAGAACCGGTTTTGAACGCAGGGCTCGGAAAAGAAGAACCCTTAGATCATAGAAATACTTTTGAAAAAGGCTAACCGAATCATAAATATCGAAGATTAAAGGGGGTGTGGAACATCGATAGTTTTTTACTGATTATTATCGGGCTCGCGACCGCTTCTTGTTTTTTTGGTGCGGCCTTATACCTGATGTCAATGTTTAATCAAATCAAATATTCCAATTCCAAAAATGTCGAGGCAGCAAAAGATTTGGATCCAATCGAGTAGTCGGATCCTATACGAATAGAGCCCCGGGGAATACTTGCAAGTAAATACGGATTGAGATACTTTTTTTTAACACGCAAAAGAGGTTCGAGAATAGGCGGGAAATAAAATGGCAAAATCCGAACAACAGGCAAACTTCAAGGATCGGCGATTGGGAGAGGATCGGCGAAAAACAGCTCGTCCGATAATCCGGTCGCTGTATCGAGGCGGGAATAGGGAAACGATCCGCCGCCGGGAAGAACGTAATAACATTTTTTGGGCAGATCGATATAGCCAAACCCTGTTCGGAGCTATCGTTCTAATTTTATTTCTCAGCGTTCTTGATGCCCTGTTAACACTATTTCTAGTTAATCGAGACGCGACGGAGTTAAACCCTGTCATGGCCTATTATCTCAATGTCGGACCTTACGCCTTTCTCTCCGTCAAGTACATGTTAACCAGTGTGGCCGTGATTGTTTTGCTGCTATGCCAGAATGTTTTTCTTCGGACCATTCGAATTTATACCCGTTCCTTATTTTATGTGATTGTTGCCGCATTTATGAGCGTCGTCGCATGGGAATTATATTTAATATTTCATACCATGGCTTGAATAAAAATCCCGCCCCCCCCCCCATGAACGGCAAGATATTGACTGCGCGATTGGCAGTTCACAGATGTTGTGTTTTTCTCTTATGATCCAGATGGATATTGCCGGTTGGCAGCATTTCCGCTGGGAAAATTCACTGAGCACTTTTTCTTCAATTCGTGTCATCACCGGCCGGAGTCGGCGGAAGGTTTCTTTTTTTAAGCTCTTTTTTGTTTTTATTAATTCTGTCTACCAGCTTGTGAAGCCTTTCTCTAAATCCCCAGCTGTCAAAAAACATATCAAATACATCTTTTAATTTATTTTCTACAATGTTGAGGAAAGCATCAGGTTCTGAATTGCTCCCTGATAACGCCGGCAAAATTGAATTGGCAACTCTTTTTCTTATTTTCATTTTTTCAATTTTGCTGAGGCGATTTAAGGTCGACAGTTCCATTTCGAAGAGCTTTAAGATAGCTTCAATTTCTTTGTGCTGAAAACGTAACATATTATTACCCGAATCGACCGTCGACAAAAGGAAAAACAGAAGTAACGTTTTAAAATAGCTGCTATCATTGTTATGATTGCAAAATATATTAGATCTTCTGATTTTGATACAGCAACGTTCCTGTAATGTCAACCGTGATGAATTGAGGGGTGAGGTTCAAGCGGCTTTCTTTATTTTGGGGTGAGGCAGGCTGTCTTTGATCAAGTTACCGAGTACCCTGATAGCGATTTCTATGTCCTCCTTGCCGGCCTGGGCGTAAGACAGCCGGAAGGTGTTGTGGCCACTGTTGTCAACGAAAAATGGCTGCCCGGTTACAAAGGCCACGTTGTGCTCGACAGCGCGGCGGTATAGCTCTGCGGCATCCATGCCCGGGGGAAGGTAAACAAAAATAAAAAATCCGCCCTGGGGTCGATTCCAGGACACTGGCGCCGGAAAATAGTGCGCCATTTGTTCCAGCATAAAATCGCGCTTGGCCAGGTAAAATGAGGTGTTATCCTGAATTTGTTTGTCTAAAAGTCCCTGCCGGATGAACTCCAGCAGGATATGCTGGGCTGGTGTATTGGTCGCCGCATCGGCAAACTGTTTGGCCACCACCATCTGGCGGATAGCCCCTTTTTCTCCATAGACCCAACCCAGTCGCATGCCGGGCACAAAAGTTTTGGACAATGAGCGCAGGTGAATTACCCGGCCAGTTTCGTCTAACGACTTTAGCGAGGGCAGGCGCCGGCCTTCAAACCGCAATTCGCCATAAGGATCATCTTCAAAAATGACCAAATCGTATTCGTCAGCCAGCCGGATAAGCTGGCGGCGTCTTGTGAGGCTGAGGGTAACCCCGGTCGGATTCTGAAAGTTTGGAATAACGTAGACGCCTTTGACGCATTCGCCGGCGGCTTTCAAACGCTTCACTTTCTGCTGCAGTGCTGCGGTATCCATTCCATTTCGATCTACCGGTACCCCGACAACCCTGCCGCCCCGTGACCTTACTGCGCCGGGACCGCCAAAGTAGGTCGGCAGCCCGACCAAGACCACATCGTTTCTGTCGACAAACACCTGGGCCGCCAGGTGCATGCCCTGGGCAGATCCATGGGTAATTATTAGGTTGTCGGCTTTGGCATTAATTACCCCCTCATTTCTCATCCGTTTGGCAAGCTTCAACCGCAGCGTCCGCAAACCTTCCGTTGAACCGTACTGAAGGATCTGTGCGCCGCGTACGGCCATTAATTCGTCAAAGATCCGGCGAATTTCCGCAAGTGGAAAGCTTGCCGCGTCGGGCCAGCCGCCGGCCAGTGAACGCATTTCCGGTCGGGCAACCAGGGCACAAATGTCACGGATGGCAGACGGTTGTGCGCTCAAAGATTCGGAACTATACAGATGAGACAAATGATTTTTACCCATAACGAACCTCCTCAGTTGAGGAAAAATCTTTTTCCGCTTTTGATACCCGGCATTCCATCATTGCCTGTAACTTACCAACCCGGACAGCCGCAAAAACACGATACTTATCGAAAGATACAGACGTTTCTTGACATCTACTTGTGTAGATTCCAGGCGCAAACAACCCCGATACCGGCTTTTACCAGGGCTTTGGCAGTGCAATTTACCGCATCGTGCTTATCCAGATAGTTAAGCTGCAGTGCATCCATTAAACCCTGGGAGACAACTTCTTCTTGGGGCATGAAGTAATCTAAAATATCGCTGGGATGCTGGCGGCTGCCGTCAATTTCCGGATCGCCGCCTTCATGCTTGGCGGCAATGTTGGCTACATCCCGGGCCACTTCGATCAGCTCATCGCGTCGGTTATAAGGTTGACGTACGATGGATTTCTGAGTTTCGGTGATGTGGTGTTCAAAACGCACGACCTTTTCCAGGCCCAAGGATTGGCGTATTTGAGCCGCCTGTCGCAGGGTCCAGTTGTCGGCCGAATTGGACAGATTAAAGCCGATCAATGAAGTGGTGCCGTCATCGCGGGCAAACAGGCGGGCGGCCATCAACGTCCAAAACACGGCCAGGGGATTGTCGTTACCCATAAAAACCGAAATCTTAAACTCGTTATCCACGCCCAGTTTGTGAAGCAAATAGGCGGCCAGGATGGTGCCGGAATTGATGTTAAGCACCTGGCGCACGCCATAGTTGGTGTAATAAAGAAGATACTCCTCGACCCACTTATAGGGATACTCATTGGGCTGTCCGATGCCGCCGAAATAGCCGGTAATGCATTCCGGGCCCCCGAGATGTACGTTGGAACCATCGGTGCCCTTGGTGTCCAGGGTTTCAACATAGGTGGCGCCGACGATCTGCATCGCCGCGGCAGTGGCCAGTATGTCGCCGTTGTCTGCAGTCTGCTCTTTCATGTTGCGCACCCGGATATAGCGGCCGGGCATCAGTTCCATGTTTGTAATGGACTTTCTGGCTTCGGCGATCAGCCACGGGAAATACTGCAAGGCACTGATCTCGAGGGTCACTGCGTTATTCTGGTTAATTTTTGCTACGGCATCACGATCCCCTAATACCCGATCGTAATAATCGGCCATGGAAACAAAAGTGCCGTTATCGCGCTGTTCAGTCAGCCAATCGAGATCAGCTGCATAAGGCGAGTTGATTTGTTTTAAGCGGGTGACCAGGTTATCAAGTTTGCGTGCTTCGGCTGCCTTGCGGTTAATTTCCCGGGGACCGCCGTATTTTTCAACAATTTCCAGAATTCGACTGATGGTTTCATTGTCGGGATCGGTTAACAACGCATTGACTTCGTTCAGACGATCTTGCGATATCTTCAATTGCTGTCTTAGGTCATTCATGGGTATACTCCTTGTGGCAATTATTCCCTAACTAGCTTAAGAAATTTATCTTCTTCGCCGGCGATCATTTTGTAACAATGCTCGTCTTTGGGAAACTCAGCGCCTTCTATATTGTATAAGTCATGCTTCCTCCAGCGGGTAGCCGTTGTCGTTTTTTATCTCGGAAAAGACCAGAAAGGTTTCCGTCTTACCCACGCCCGGCAGGGATGCAATCTGTTCTTTGACGAGAATGCCAAGCTCTTTGAGATTTTTGGCAACAATGTGAAGAATGTAGTCGAAACGACCGGTGACGTGATAGCAGGTCATAATATTGGGAATCAATTTGACGGCCTGTTCGAAAGGTCGGATGGTTTTGGTCGAATGCTGTCCCAACGAAACGGAGACCAGAGCCTGGACGCCAAATCCCAGCTTTTCCGGATTGACGATGGCTTTAAACCCGTTGAAGTAGCCACGTTCTTCAAGCCGGCGAACCCGCTCCAGCATGGTAGACGGAGCCACCCCCAGTTCTCGGGCCAGGTCGGCGTTTTTGACTCTGGCGTCCTTCTGCAGGGCGCGCAATATTTTGCGATCTAAAATATCCATTGGTTTCGAATTAAATGCAATAATATTTATTAATACCCGAATTTAATTCGTTTGTCAAGTAATTTCAAAAAATATAATTTGATATAATGCCTATATAATTAAACTTTAACCCTAATACACCAAAACCAAAAAGTTAAAAAAAATTGGTTTCCCGGAGGCTTTGTGAGAGATAACATTTGGCCAACCCTGATATGCACAATTACTTTGGCGTTTGCCTGGAAAGCGGGATTACATGGTTGACATGTAAAAATTTAATATTTACAATTCAAAGCTCCCAGGCGCCTCATTTCGGGCATTTCCATAGCCGATTAAATTCCATCATTGACCCCGGGTTGGTTTTATTTCGTCGAAATAAAGTTCCGCTGAGAAGAATTGTTATGAAACAATCAAAAAAATCTACCAAGCAGTTGCTGAAAGACGCCTTAAAGGATCTCCGGCAATCCCCCTTATATAACCGTAAAGCGCTCGATAAGCTCAGTCAAAACTTTAACCAATGGCAGCAGGAAAGCGTGCGGCCAGACGATCTGGAAAACTGGCAGACCGTCCCCCGGATGGTTCTGGGATCCCAAACACCGCGGGATCTGCTTTATACTCCGTTGAACAACCCCGAATTTGACTACGCCGCCGATCTGGGCAATTCCGGCGAACAGCCTTTCACGCGCGGTATTCATGCCAACATGTACCGGGGACGGGCGTTTACCCGGCGGCAGCTGGCCGGTTACGGCGGACCCGAAGACACCAACCAGCGCATTAAATTCCTGCTGGATCATGGTGCTACGGGCATTTCCATTATATTTGATTTACCCACAATCCAGATGTACGACTCCGATGATCCGGTTTCCACCGGCCAGGTGGGCATGTCCGGTGTCGCCATTGATTCGGTCGAAGACATGGATCTTTTATTCAAGGACATCGCCCTGGATGACGTGACGGTGTCTCTGGTTTCGCACTATCCTTCCAATTCGGCCATTTTATTTCCCATGTACCTGGCCCTGGCTAAACGGCGTGGTATCCCCTGGGAGCGCTTGAAGGGCAGCATCCAAAACGACATGACTCTGGAGGAGGTGGTCCGCAGCGGGCCGGAGTATATTCCGCCGCAGGACTGTTTTCGGATCCAGTGCGATAACATCGAGTTTATTCGGCAGCAGGTGCCGCTCTGGAATTTTATGACCGTCAATGGCTACAATTTACGCGAGTTTGGAACCTCTGCTGTCAGCGAGATGGCCGTGGCGCTGGTCAATGCCGCAGAAACTTTAGAGGCGCTCGAGGATCGCGGTCACGACCCTGCCTGGCTCGGTCAGCGGATGGCTTTTTTCTGGTCCATCGGCAACGATTTTTTCGAGGAAGTGGCCCGTATTCGGGCAGTCCGCAGGCTTTGGCACCGCATCATGACCTATCGTTTTAGCGCCAAAGATCCCCGGGCGACCTGGATGCGCTGCCATGTGCAGACCTCGGGTGTTTCCCTGACCCGTCGGGAGCCGATGAACAATGTGGTGCGAGCCTCCTACCATGCCCTGGCGGCGGTGCTGGGTGGGGTGCAGTCCCTGCATGTGGACTCTTTTGACGAGGCCTATTCGGTGCCCACCGAAGAAGCCGCCCTGCTCTCTTTGCGCACCCAGCAAATTCTCCAGGAAGAAACCGGTGTGACCCAGGTGGCCGATCCGCTGGGCGGCTCATTTTATGTGGAAACCCTCACCAATGAGATGGAACGGCGCATTCTTGACGAAATGGAAGAAATCGAAAGTATGGGGGGGTATGTGGCGGCCATAAAAACCGGCTGGATTCATCGAAAAATATCAGATTATTTCCGCCGGGAACGCGAGCTTGTGGAAAGCGGCCAGACCCGCGTGGTGGCTGAAAATACCTACTTGTCCAAAGACAAGCTTCCTTCGATCAATGTATTCCGGTATCCCCGGGGCGCAGCCGAAAGACAAAAGCAGCGTTTGGATCAACTCCGGCAAACCCGCGACAACCACAAAGCCACTCAAGCTTTGAATAACCTGGAAAAAGCCTGTCGTGCTGGAAGCAACATTTTGCCTTTGGCCGTGCAATGTGCCGACGCAGGCTGCAGCGAAGGCGAAATGTTTGCCGTTTTTAAGAACGCTTTCGGGCTTTGGAAGCCTCCGGTGTTGTGGTAAGTTTTTAAGCCGAAAAAGCCGGCTTAAAAACTGTAATTTTAACGAAAGAGTTTTCATGGGGGAACGGCATCCAAATTTGCCATTGAAAATATCCAGTTCGCGGCTGGCCGGCGACGGGCTCAGTCGAGTCGAAGCGGCTCCCATAGCAGATCAATTAAACGATCAGCAATTTGTGTTTTAAATTCAGTCTGAAACGGAGTAAAAATGAACCGCAGGGTTAAGGTGCTATTGGCCAAGCTGGGTCTGGATGTGCATAACCGGGGCGTGATCACTGTGGCCATGGAATTGCGCGATAAGGGCATGGAGGTGATTTATCTGGGCAATTCGCTGCCTGATGAAATCCTTGCCACCGCCGTGCAGGAGCAGGTGGATGTTATCGGGGTTAGCTCGCTGGGCGGGGCCCACCTGAGCCTGGGAAGCTTATTGTTGCACAAGGCCGAGCAAACGGATCTGAAAGATGAATTTGTGTTTCTGATCGGGGGGGTGTTTTCACCCGAAGATGCCGAGGAACTTTTAAGCCTTGGATTTGACGATGTTTTTCCGCCCGGCGCGACCCAGGATACCATCGTTTCCGGGTTGCAGAAGGCTCTGGCTGAGAAAAAAGGGGGGGGAATTGAAATTGAAGAATGAAGATTGAAGAATTATGGAAGTCGCTTTGCTCGGTCTTTATAAAGATGAAAACTTAGCTAGTTTATAATTTTAACAACTTGTTTAAAAAGAAATCTATATCGACCCTCAGGCCATTTTTATAATATTGATGATTATAGAATCAAAATTTCAGGATTTGGATCTATATAATTGGTTTTTTTATTAAATTGTAAGAACACTAAAAATAAGATAGATAGAATACCACAAATATTCAATTTACAATCTTCAATATTCAATCCCGGCTTGTCCGGGCAGGGAGGTAATTCATGCTAAAATGGCCGCCGGTCTATGACGCCGGCTATCATCCCGCTCCCGACCAGGATTACTGGTTTCCGGAAATTGAAACCATGGATCCGGCGGAACGGGAGCAGACTATTATTTTGCCCAAGCTCCAGCAGCAACTTAAGTATGCATATGAGCATTCCGGGCTTTATCAAAAAAAATGGGATGCTGCCGGGGTAAAACCAGATGATATCCTTACCCTTGATGACTTTGAGGCCATACCCATTCTAACTAAAGATGAGCTGCGTGCCGATCAGGCTGAGCAACCTCCTTTTGGCAGCAACCTGTGCGTTTCATACCAGGAATTGGCCCGGGTGCACGGCACTTCGGGTACCACCGGCAAACCGACTGCATTCGGCATCAGCAAGAGCGACATCCAGCGCATCGCCGAAACCCACGCCCGTGTCCAGTGGGCCATGGGGGTGCGTCCGGATGATATCGTCTTTATCGGATCTTTTTTCAGCCTTTACTGGGGCAGTTGGGGAGCCATGCTGGGCGCCGAGCGTCTGGGCGCAACCGCTTTTCCCTTTGGAGCCGGTGTTCCCGGTCAAACCGACCGGGCGATTGAGTGGATGGCCACCGTCAAGCCCACCGTTTTTTACGGAACCCCATCTTACAGTCTGTATCTCGCCGAGAGGGCCAAAGAACGAGGTTTTGATCCGGCCAGGGACTTTAATTTCCGCATCCTGTTTTTTTCCGGTGAACCCGGTGCCGGCGTGCCGTCAACCCGGAAGCGCATTGAAGAAACCTATGGCGCCATTTGCCTGGATTCCGGCTCCACCGGCGAAATGTCGCCCTGGATGACCGATGGGGAATGCGCCCGACGCCAGGGAATGCACTTGTGGCAGGATGTGGTATATGCTGAGCTGGTAGACCCGGCAACACACAAGCGGGTGCCTTACGGTGAGGAAGGTGTAACGGTTTACACCCACCTGGAACGCAACTCCCAGCCCATGATCCGATTCTGGGCCGGTGATTTGAGCCGCTGGGTGAACGAGCGCTGTGCCTGCGGCCGCACCTATCCCCGGTTCCCACGGGGCATTTACGGGCGGGCCGATGATATGTTCATTGTACGGGGTGAAAATGTCTATCCCAGCGCCATCGAGGACGTGATCCGGGGCATTGAAGGTTTTTCAGACGAGTTCCGCATCATTATTACGCGGGAAAAAACCATGGATGAGCTGATTGTGCAGGCCGAAGCGCTGCCCGAAGTGTCTGCCGGGCAGATCGGTACCTTGCAAAATGAGCTGGCCACCCAGCTTAAGGCCAAAGGGTTGCGCACCATCGTGCAAATGTTGGCGCCCGGCTCTCTGGCGCGCACCGAATTCAAGGCCCGGCGCATCATCGATAAGCGCGATCTCTACGACCGGATTACGCACAAGGCGTAGGGGATGAAAACTAAAATTCTATACTGCCGGGCGTTCTCGGAAAGGGAATAACGTCGCGGATATTGCTGATGCCGGTGACCAGCATCAGCAGGCGTTCAAAACCCAACCCAAATCCGCTGTGCGGCACGGTGCCGAATTTACGCGATTCAAGATACCACCAGTACGGCTCTTTTTCCATTCCGGTTTCAACCATGCGCGCTTCAAGTACCTCCAGACGTTCTTCACGCTGGCTGCCGCCGATGATTTCTCCGATATTGGGGACCAGAATATCCATGGCGGCCACCGTTTCATTGTCGTCATTTAAGCGCATGTAAAACGGCTTAATGGTTTTGGGATAATCGTAGACGATGACCGGTTTTTTAAAATGTTTTTCAGTTAAAAAACGTTCGTGCTCTGTTTGAAGGTCGTTGCCGAAGCCGACCTCATACTCAAATTTCCGGCCGGATTTTTGCAGTACTTCCACCGCTTCCCGGTAGGGCAGGCGGATGTAATCCGAGATGGCGGTATTTTCCAGCGTCTGCATCAAATTTGTATCCACCCATTTTGCGAAAAGCTCCAGATCATCGGCACATTCCCGCATGACATAGGATGTCAGGTATTTGATCAGCGCCTCTCCCAGATCCATATTGCCCTGCAGATCGCAAAACGCCATTTCCGGTTCGATCATCCAAAACTCGGCTGCATGCCGGCGGGTGTTGGAATTTTCAGCTCTAAACGTCGGTCCAAACGTATAGACATCGCCCAGGGCCAGGCAAAACATTTCTGCGCTGAGTTGCCCGGAGACGGTAAGATTGGCCTCTTTGGCGAAAAAATCCTGTAAATAATCCGTTTTGCCTTCCTTTTGCGGCAGGCTTTCCAGATCCAGCGCCGTCACTTTGAATAATTCGCCGGCACCTTCACAATCCGAACCGGTCAATATCGGTGTGTGGACATATCGAAAACCGCTATCGCGGAAAAATTGGTGAATCGCATACGACATGTCAGATCGCAAGCGGTAGGCCGCACCGTATTTGTTGGTTCTGGGTCGCAGATGGGCTATGGTCCTCAAAAATTCGTCGGTATGACGCTTTTTTTGCAGGGGATAGTTTTCCGGGGCCAGGCTGATGATGTCGATCTGAGCGCCTGCGATTTCCCATTTTTGGCCTCCGCCCTGGGATTCGACCAGCTCGCCACGCACAACCACCGCCGACCCGGTGGTCAATTTTTTTATCTCGTCATAGTTGGGTAGCGTGTCATTGGCAATTACCTGAATATTCTTCAGACACGACCCATCGTTGATTTCAAGAAATGAAAATGCTTTTGAATCCCGGCGGGTTCGAATCCAGCCTTTTATCAACACTTCTGCGGCAGGCGTTTCTGATTTTAGCAGTTTGAATATTTTCGTTCGTTCCATGGAACCCCCCCCCTCTTCACCTAATACATCATTTTTTTTGGCATACTATCAGTATATTAATCCCGCTGCATCAATCAAGAGAAATCGATTGATAGGTTTTACCGGTTGTCTATCTATAGATTATGTTCAATTAGAACCGTAAGATTTCAGTGGCTAGTAAATGAGAGTTGGGAAGTCGTGGTAATTTGAAATTATTTGAATCAATATCAGAAAATTTAAGCCTGGATTTTGCGAAGTCTTTTAAGTCATGTGGTTAATCTAAGGCGCGGCTTCCATTAACATGATGCCGACCGTTAATGCGACCATTACCCCAATGACCATTGCCTTTGACGCTATATCTGTCGATCGAATCACAGCTGAAATTATGGAGATCGACGCCGTTGCTGCTATTAGTACCGCCGGGGCCATCATCAACGGAATTTCCTGCGTCAACCATGCCAGAGTCTGCATTTTTTTACCCCCTTTCATCTCGCATGCGGCCAGAGGTTTTCAAATGACCGCCGATTGACCGGGTTTCACATCATGCCCCCCTGCCGGCTATTCGATCGTCTTTGCTTGGCTTCGGTCAATGATAAACGCTATTTTGAACATGCCTGTCTATAACGTTTAATGATTATTTTTGTCAAGTCAATACATAGACTACATATAGTATTCAATCCTATTTTTGGGTTGTTTGAGTTTAAGGCAGGCTGCCAAAGGCAGCATGAGAAATAATTGGTTTGTTTGACGGGTAATCGGTATTAAATTGTGGTTAAAATATTGTAACAGCACCCCAGCGCTGGTATGACGGGAGTCAAAAGGATGTCGGTACGCTTATAGCCGAATATGCAATCCCGCCACGGCGGGTACTGTTCGGCAAGCATCACCGTATAAAAGGGAATATAAAAAAATAAGACGGTTGTGTCAAACGCATTAGACTGGTGAAGGAGTATATCATGACGAATAAGTCAGCAGCTGGTCAGGATTCGTTCTCTGAAAGGATGATCAAGATTTTAAACTATGGTGCCCTGAATCTGGCACTGGCCATTGGCTATCGAACCGGTCTGTTGGATGCCATGGATTTATTAGAACTTCCTCAAACTGCAGAAAGCATATCCCAGGAGACCGGATTAAATCCGCGCTATATAGAGGAATGGCTGGCAGTTATGGTCACCGGCGAAATTGTAGAATTATCCCGCACGCCGGAGGGTGAAAATCTCTACTACCTGCCGCAACACTGCGGGGATCTCATCACCCGGCGGGCCGGAAATGCGAATCTGGGAGTGTATACCCAGGAAATGCCGCTTTTGACTGTATCTGCCATGGAAGCCGTGATTCGGGGATTTAAGACCGGTGCCGGGGTTGCCTACGACAACTATCCGAAATTTCAGGAATTTATGTCGCAACTGGCCGATGCTAAACACGTTCAGATTTTAATTGACCGGTTTTTGCCTGCCGTTGATGATGGGCGGCTTGTTGGACGAATGCAGGCTGGAATCCGGGTCTGTGATCTGGGGTGTGCCGAAGGGGTCGCCTTGATGCTGATGGCCAAAGCCTTTCCCCGCAGCCGCTTTGTTGGGATCGATATCTCAAATGACGCCATCGCTAAAGCCCAGCGTGAGACACGGCGGCAACAAATTCACAATCTGGATTTTATGGTTCGGGATGCCGCTTTTTTGCCGGACAGTCTCGAATTAAAGGAATCCTTTGAATATGTTACCGCCTTTGATGCTATCCACGATCAAACGCGACCGCTGGATGTTTTGCGGGGGATTTATCATATGCTTGTTCCAAACGGTCTGTTTTCGATGGTGGATATTGCCGCGCGATCGAAGCTGGCCGACAATTTGGATCATTCCATGGCACCGTTTTTATACACTGTCAGCTTAATGCATTGCATGCCGGTGGGATTGGTGGATGGGGGCGCCGGTCTGGGCATGATGTGGGGTCGCGAAACGGCCGTGGAGATGCTTACAGAAGCCGGGTTCCAAAAAATACAGGTGCTGGAAATGCCGGATGACCCGTTTAATTTTCATTTTTTTTGCCGGAAATAGTTGAGATCCGGGCGTTTCTCATTCCGTTGCGCTGCGTAGATAATCACCACCGAAACCGCATGAACTCGACCCTAAGGGTTCGTAATGAATGAACAGCAATCAAAGCAATACGGATATCAGGATTTTATAACCTTTGAACCTTGAATCCGCAACCTGGAACCAAGTTCCTCAAGACAGATTCAGGGTTATGTAATACCCCTGATCGCCCCGCTGAAGCAGCAATACGACCGAATTCTTACGACGAAATTTAACAATGGCTTTGTCGAAATCCTCACGGTTCTGAATGGTATAGTCATCAATCTGTCGGATCACATCGCCGGGTTCGGCACCGATGTGGGCCAGATAAGATTTTTTCTTTATCTCAGAAATCACCACGCCTTCCCGGGTTGCAAGGCGATATTTTCGTCTGACGTTCTTGGTTATATCATCGACTCTAATGCCAAGCAGCTTAAACGCAAGTTCTTCGGCCAGATCCAGGGGAAACACTTTGGTTTTGACGGCGATGGTTTTCTCTTTGCCGTTGCGCCAGACTCTGGCCGGCATGGTATCGCCGGCGGCCAGACTCTTGGCTGCCGATTCATAATCACCGACAGAATTTACTTTTTTGTTTCCGATTGAAAAAATGATATCGCTTTCCTTCAAGCCGGCTTTTTCAGCCGGGCTTTGCGATTCCACCGATTTTACAATGACGCCCTTTTTGCCGGAAGCCGCCAGATAACTGGCCAGTTTTTCATCCATGTCCTGAACCGTGATACCGATCCAGGCTTGTTTGACTTCTCCATACTGAATCAAATCAGAAATTATTTTGCGGGCCTTGCTGATGGGGATTGCAAATCCGATTCCCTGGGCTTTGGCATAAATGGCCGTATTGATCCCGATCAGATCACCGTTGATGTTCAACAGCGGACCACCGCTGTTGCCGGGATTTATGGATGCATCGATCTGGATGAAGTCGTGATACACCCGATCTTCGGCTCTGATGCTGCGGTTTATGGCACTGATGACTCCGGTCGTAACGGTGTGGGAAAACCCGAAGGGATTTCCGATGGCAATCACGGTTTCGCCAATCATCAGATCATCGCTGCTGCCCATGTTAATGGCCGGCAGCCGGTTTTCAGAATCGATTTTCAGCACGGCCAGATCAGAATCTGGATCGGCTCCGACGATTCTGGCCTCGAATTCCAGCTCGTTTTCCAGTATCACTTTGATGGTGCCGGTTTTCTGGATGACGTGGGCATTGGTTAGGATAAGTCCTTTTGAGCCATCGATGATTACCCCCGACCCCAGGCTGGTATGCTGTTGGCGGCGTTCAAAGCGCGGGTCGTAAAAATCCCTGAAAAATTCTTCGAAAAATGGATTCAGGCTGAATCCTGAAAAAGGACTGGACCGCTTGCGAATTTCATAAGCAGAACTTATATTTACCACTGCCGGACTGACCGTACGAACGGCTTTAACGACGGCAGTTTCGCGATTCAGTTCATGCGCAGAGCTGAAGCCGGGATAGATCAGGCCTGAGACGCAGATTGACATAACAATAGCTATTAGATAGAAATTTATTGTAAAATTGGTTTGCCGGTACATTTGCTGCCTTTGTGATTCATTCATCCGCCCTGAAAAATAGTAATTTTCGGGGCGGAGTAATTGTTAATAATCCTGTGATTGCCGGAATGCCTATGATTGACCAAATTATAATCATCATATTAGGAATTTCAGCCAAATAAATGTCACTATTTTTATATACGCAATTAGCCAAATTGAATAATCAAGAAAAAATTAAACAATGGGCAGCATTAAGTAATTAATCCGGAAGGGCTTCGATTCGCCAGCAGTCTTTATTATTCACAGAAAAGTTAAAAACCTGAATATACTATTTTTCAGGGAGGATTAATTAGATGATTGACAACCTGCTGCCGTTTGTTGAGAAACCCAGCCGTTATCTGGGTTCGGAAATTAACATCGTTAAAAAAGATCTTAGCCGGGTAAAATTGCGTTTCGCCCTGGCCTTTCCGGATCTATATGAAATCGGCACATCCCACTTCGGGATGCAGATCCTTTATCATATTTTAAATGCAGAGCCGGACATCGCTGCTGAAAGAGTGTTTGCTCCCGGTGTGGATATGGAAGCGCTTCTCAGAAACACCGGTCAATCGCTTTTTTCTCTGGAGTCCCGCGCGCCCCTTAGCCGGTTTGATATTATCGGATTCAGTCTTTTATATGAATTAAATTTCACCAATGTCTTGACCATCCTTGATCTGGCTAATATTCCATTTCTGGCTGCCGACCGGGATCATTCTCATCCCTTGATTATCGCCGGCGGTCCATGCACCTGCAATCCGGAGCCCCTGGCCGACTTTTTTGATGCAATGGTCGTGGGGGACGGCGAAAACGTCATCAAGCAAATGGTCTCCGAGTGGCTGCAATGGGATAAAGACGATCCGGGCGACAAAGGGTCTCTGCTGCAAAGCTGGTCACAGATCGACGGCGTCTACATCCCGTCTTTCTTTGAGCCAAGATTTGATGATCGTGGTTTTCAATCTCTGGTGCCCCGGTTTTCAAGTTACACACGGATTAAACGTGCCATTGTCGATGATCTCGATCGGATGCCGTTTCCGCAAAAACCCGTCATTCCTTTCGGTAAACCGATTCATGACCGGTTACGGTTGGAAGTGTCCAGAGGCTGCACCAGAGGATGCCGTTTCTGTCAGGCCGGTATGATTTACCGCCCGGTGCGTGAACGTTCGCCGGATCACCTGTTGTCACTTGGGGCCGAATCCATCGCAGCTACCGGATATGAAGACATTTCTTTGCTGTCTTTGAGCACCGGTGATTATGGTTGTTTGGCACCGCTGATCGAACGGCTGATGGCCCGCTTTGGTCCCGATAACGTCGCCGTCTCACTGCCTTCCCTGCGGGCAGGCACGTTGACACCGGAACTGATGGAACTTATTAAACAGGTGCGAAAAACCGGTTTCACAATTGCCCCGGAAGCCGGCAGCCAACGCCTGCGTGACGTGATTAATAAAAATATCAGTGAAATGGACATCATCGACACGGTGCAGGATGCATTTCACCTGGGCTGGCAGGTGATCAAGCTATATTTTATGATCGGACTGCCCACCGAAACCGATGATGATCTTAAAGCACTGGTGGATCTGGTGAAAAATCTGCGAAAAATCAAAGGCGCAAACCGGCGTCGGGGCAAGATCAATGTCAGTGTCGCCACATTTATCCCCAAGTCCCACACCCCGTTTCAATGGGCGTCTCAGATCTCGCTGGCTGATTCAAGATCAAAGATCAACTGGATTCGCAATCAGCTAAAGATCCCCGGGATTCAATTCAAATGGCAGGATCCAAAAGTCAGCCAATTGGAAGGACTCTGGGCCCGGGGAGATCGACGGTTGAGCCGATTGCTGATTGCGGCCTATAATAAAGGATGTAAATTCGACGGCTGGAGCGACAAGTTCAACGATGGTTTATGGCAGGAAGCTATTGTAGAAGGGAAAGTTGACGCGGAATTTTTTACCGTTCGGCCGCGGGACGTTGCTGAGCCGTTACCATGGGATATTATCGATAACCGGGTCAGCAGATCTTTTCTGAAACAGGAATGGGCCAATGCGCTTGAGCAAAAATTATTGGAAGACTGTCGCCAGGGATTATGTCATCAATGCGGTACCTGCGATTTTGAGAAAATCGAACCGAGGACTTACGGAGCCTTTGATGAAGAATTTTTGCCGGCTTGTGCGTCGCCGCCTACCACAGACGCTGATTTCCAAAGCCTGTGCGTTTTCTATTCCAAACAGGATCAGGCAAGATACTTTGGTCATCTTGAAATGGTCAATATATTTTTGCGGGCCCTTAAGCGCGCCGGGATACCGCTTAAATATTCACAGGGATTTCATCCCAAACCCAAAATATCCTTTGATGATCCGTTACCCATCGGTATCGAAAGTGAGCAGGAACGTTTTATCCTGAGTGTGCCGGGCTCTGTTAACCCAACCACAGTCACCAGTTTGTTGAATTCACACCTGCCGGACGGCCTATTCATAAATTACAGTCAATTTGTGACAGCCGAATTTAAACGCCAGGTAGCCGGGGCGAATGCCTATCGGGTCACGCTGCAGGATGGCAATTTTAATGAAGAAAACCTGATGTGCTTTAAAAACTGCTCTGAAGTAATTATTTCTCTTTCGAATCGAAAAGGGAAGTTGAAAAAGATAAATTTAAAGGATATGGTGATTAATATAGAAATACTGGATTCAAAGCAGTTGCAGGTGTCGCTTTCAGCCGAAACGGGGAAAACGCTGCGCCCCGCACATATTTTGGGTCCTATTTTCAATACGAATGAAAAACAGATTAAACAGGCTAGGGTCGTTAAGCTAAAGAATGTTTAAGCAGCTCATCATCAATGTCGCGGAACATGAAACCCGTGTCGCCTTGTTGGAAGACGGCAACATCGCCGAGCTTTATGTCGACCGCGGTGACGATTCCGACATAGCCGGTAATATTTACAAAGGCAAAGTTCTGCGGGTTTTGCCCGGTATGCAGGCGGCTTTTGTCAACATCGGCCTGAACCAGGCGGCCTTCATTTATGTTGATGATGTGTTCTATGATGATTTTAAAGAATATGAGCGCATATTTAATGTCGAATCCGAATCCGAGGATGACGGCCTTGAAAATGAAACCAATCCGTTATTTCCGAAAAAGCGTGATTTTAATATTGAAGAGCTCCTGTGCGAGGGGCAGGAAGTTCTGGTTCAGGCGGCCAAGTCCCCCATGGGCACCAAAGGCGCCCGGATTTCATCTTATATATCCATGCCCGGCCGCTTTCTGGTTTTAATGCCAAATTCCGATCATATCGGCGTCTCCCGACGTATCGAAGATGAAATCGAGCGGGAGCGTCTGAAGGGTATGGTGCAGAAGTTAAGAACCGAGGACTTCGGCTATATTGTCAGAACTGCCGCTGAAGGTGAGCAGGAAGAAAAGCTGGCTTATGAGATGGGATTTTTAAACAATTTGTGGAAAAACGTCCAGAAAAAATTTGAAACTGCCCCGGCACCGTCGCTCATGCACCAGGAGCTATCTATCAGTTTAAGGGCCGTGCGCGACCTTTTGATTCAAGAAGTTGAAAAAGTGGTCATTGACTCAAAGACGACCTACTATGCGATTCTATCCTTTTTGGACACCTACATGCCCAGACTGAAAGATCATGTCGTGTTGTATGAAGGCGCCGAGCCGGTTTTCGATAGCTATAATCTGGAAGGCGATATTTCCCGTGCGCTCAAAAGGAAAGTGTGGTTGAAGTCCGGCGGATATATATTAATCGAACACACTGAGGCGCTGGTTGCGATTGACGTTAACACCGGACGTTATGTCGGAAAGCACAACCTTGAAGAAACCATCCTTAAAACCAATCTTGAAGCGGTTAAAGAAATAGCCTACCAGATCAGACTGCGCGATTTAGGGGGCATAATCATCATTGATTTTATCGATATGGAGAAGAAGTCCAATCAGGAAAAGATCTTCAGTGCTCTCAAGGAAGCGTTGAAAAAGGATAAAAGCAAAACCCACGTTCTGCCGATATCGGAAATGGGGCTAATCCAGATGACCCGCAAGCGCACCCGGGAGCCATTGACCCGGATTCTCTGCGAGCCTTGCTTTTATTGTGAAGGTGAGGGCTATCTGGTCTCACGGCAATCCATCTGCTACAGTATCTATCGTGAAATCCTGCGGGACGCGCATGATATGGACGGCACCCGGCTGACATTAAGGGTCAATCCGCAAATAGCAGAACTTTTACTTGGTCAAGAAGATATATTAATTGCCAGCCTTGAACGCGGCATCGGCAAACAGATCGTTATTTATCCCAACCCAGAGTTTCACATGGAACAATTTGACATCTTCGAAGTTCTCAGCCAATAATTGTCAGGCACTATTCCCGCTATTTTGATTCATCTCAGATATTTGATCTTGACAGATAAGGCGTCTTATGTTTTATTCATTCGGTTTACGGTATTAGTATAAATTCGCTGGTGCTTGTTGCGGGAATGGTTGGTGCGGGCAATCGGCAAAACTATTTTTGTTTATAGCCTGTTAGGCAAAACAGACAAGGAAATTATAAAATGAAAAGAACATTTCAACCCAGCAGAATTAAGCGGGCCAGAAACCATGGTTTTTTGAAACGCATGTCGACCAAACAGGGTCGACGAATTATAAACCGGCGACGAGCCAAGGGCAGGGCGCGGCTGGCCGGTTAGTTTATAGCCATCGGACGGGAAATGCCCCAAAGTCCTTGGGCGACGCATGTCTGTGGTGCATGTCAGCGGTGATATTACAGCGCCTTCTAAATCGTGCCGATCTGGAAATTAAATATTCAGTTAACTTAACGGGAAGCTTGTCCGTTGCGTTTTTTCCTCACCAAGGCAGACAGGATTTTAAAGCGGCGTGAGTTCATCGCCTTGACCGAATCCGGTCGCAGGATACAAAACGAGCAGTTCATCGCCATTTTTTCTCCCAATCAGCTCGGACGATCCCGAATCGGCATAACCGTTAGCAAGAAAGTTGGACCGGCGGTCAAACGAAACAGAATCAAACGCCTTGTACGTGAATATTTTAGATTGAGCCGGCATCATTTAGCTGGGCATTGGGACATCAATATTATTGCTAAAAGACAGATTGCTGACTTTTCTTCAGAGAAGGCTTTTCGATCATTAACGGAGATTGTCGCGCGCATATCAAATTATGATGACCGTCAGTAAATTTTTTCAGATCATATTTATCGGCTTAATCAGGGCATACCAATATACACTATCGCCGCTTCTGGGACCCTCATGTCGTTTCTATCCCAGCTGTTCAGAGTATGCCTATCTGGCAATTATGCGTCATGGTCCAATAAAAGGCCCGCTTTTAGCCGTTAAACGGATCTTGCGATGCCACCCGTTTCATCCCGGTGGTGTTGATCCGGTACCCTGAGGGTGAAAGGTGAGAATAACCAAACGGCCGGCCGGCTCAGGCCGTATGGTGATATACAATATCTGCAAATAAGGAAATTGATCTCTCAAACTGAGTCCTATGTTTGTCGGTTCTTACCTGCCTCCCTTTGGGTCAGTCCACAGAGAACATGCCCCGTTTAATCGAATAAATTTCAGAATCGATAGTCCCGCTGGAAGCGGGATTAGCGATTTTTTAGGAGAAGTCAATGGATCAGGCACGTTTGGTAATTGCTATTGTTTTATCGGTACTGGTTTTTTTAGCTTGGCAATTCTTTTTCGTCGATAAGGAGGCCGTTCAGAAATCTGCCCCTCAAACCAAGCAACCACCGGCCCTAGAGAAACCGGTAAAGGCAGCACAGCCATATCCAAAAGAAACCCAGTCGGTCCAAACCGACAAACCCGGTGTGACCGATGATACCCAGGTCGCAACGCGGGCCAGACTTCCTCAAACGATTACAGTGGATACCCCTTTGTACCGGGTTAAACTGTCAGAGAACGGCGCCGGGATCACCAGCTTTGTGCTAAAGAATTACAGAGAAACGGTTCAAGAAGATTCTCCTCTAAAAGAGCTGTTGCCCCAGGAAAATACAGTCGAGACCGTTTTGATCGGGTTTGCCGGCAAGAGTCTACCCGGTCTTGACAATGCCGTTTTTTCAACAAACTTTAATGTTGAAACCGTTAATATCAAGGATTCTGACCAGGAAATCACCTTTTCCTGGAAATCCGACCGGGGTGTCCTTGTCGAAAAGACCTATAAATTTTCACCGGATTCCTACCTGATCGGGCTCGATATTGCCATTAAAAACGGTTCGGCCCAAACTATCCAGGACAAGTTGTTTGTCGCTTTAACCAGTACCGTGCCCAATGACAAGCGGATGTACGGGTTCGAAGGACCGAGCACCCTGGTCGATAAAAATCTTGAAGAGGTCGCAATAGAAGATATTGAAGATCAAAATACTTATTCGGGCAACGTTAAATGGGTAGCCTTGCAGGACCGCTATTTCATGATGAGCGTCATTCCAGAGCAGGTCGGCGAAGCGAGCATGCGGCTATTTTTAAAGGGCAATGATCTGATAGAGGCTCAATATGCATTGCCGGACGGTGCCATCGGTCCCGGCACCCAGCATACCTATCAATATGCACTGTTTTTCGGGCCCAAAAGTATGGAAATCCTGGGTCAAGCAGGTCATAGTCTCAGCCAAGCTCTAGATTTCGGCTTCTTTGACATCCTTGCCAAACCCTGTGTTTGGCTGATGAACAAGCTGTACAGTGTTATTCCCAATTACGGCATCGCCATTATTATCTTAACCATTTTAATCAAGATTGTATTGTGGCCCCTTGGATCGAAAAGCTATAAATCAATGAGCGAAATGAAAAAGATCCAACCATTAATGAAGGAGATCCGGGAAAAACACAAACACGATAAGAAAAAAATGAACGAAGAGGTCATGGGTCTGTACCGGACCTACAAGATCAATCCCCTGGGGGGCTGCCTTCCCATGGTAGTTCAACTTCCGGTGTTTTTTGCGCTGTACCGGATGCTGTATCAGGCCATCGAGTTGCGGCACGCGCCCTTCTTTTTATGGATTGATGATCTCTCAGCCCCTGATCGGCTCTTTCGGTTTAATGTTTCCAATATACCGTTTATGGAACCCCCTTACGGCATCCCGGTCCTGACAATTATCATGGGGGCGACCATGTTGCTGCAGCAAAAAATGTCTCCTCCCATGGGGGACCCGACCCAGGCCAAAATGATGATGTTTATGCCGCTCATTTTCACAGTGATATTCATTAACTTTTCTGCCGGGCTGGTCCTTTACTGGCTGGTGAACAACGTTCTTTCGATTTCACAACAATATTACATTCAGAAAAAATATGCCTGACAACGGAGGTTGAAATTTATGTCTTCGTTTGAATATGAAGGAAAAAATGTCGATAAAGCCATCAAGAAAGCATGTGAGGAGCTCAATCTAGCCCGGGATGAAATCCATTATGATATTCTTTCTCATGGATCCAGCGGCATATTCGGATTTGCGGGTGCTAAAAAGGCCAGGATTTTAGTCAATTTGCCTGAAAAAGCCCGGGAAGCTGAAACTGAGTCGGCCGGACCGGAAGTTGAAAATTCCAATGATACGATGGCGCCGCAAGATCAATTTTTAAATGACGGAGATTCCGGTGGTCGGCGGCAGTATGAATTTCCGGATAACCCATTAGACCTCGGGCGCACTGTTTTGCAGCGCATCGTCGACTCCATCACCGCCGATGCTAAAATATCGGCCGAAGAGAGTTCGGAACGGATCTTCTTGAATGTGACCGGTGGCAATGCCGGCATGCTCATCGGGAAAAAGGGCCAAACCCTTGAAGCGATACAGTCTCTGGTAGAAAAAATCGTCAATAAGCACAATAATACGAACAACGGCGATAAGATTCGAATTCAAGTTGATGTCGAGGGATATCTTGAAACCCGAAAAGCCAATCTGGAAAAACTTGCCATGCGTCTGGCAGACAAATCCAAGCGGATCAGCAAACCCATCTCCCTGGGACAGATGAGCGCTTATGATCGCAGAATCGTGCATCTGGCTTTAAAAGATGATCCTGGAGTTCGCACCAAAAGCAGGGGCGATGGGTATATGCGCAAACTGGTGATCTTCCCTAAAAAAAATATTCTGCAACGGCAGCAGTTGCATTAATTACTCGGCCGCCGCTTCAATCTAACAACTTTTTTATAGAAATCAAAGATCAATTGGAAACCCTGAATCTGCTGTCATTCAGGGCGGTTTAATTAAAAAAATGGAAAATTCCACTATTGCGGCCATTGCTACGCCCGGCGGCCGGGGTGGAATCGGAATTATAAAAATTTCCGGATCCAAGGCCCTTTCAATTGCCGCGGCCATATTTTCACCCGCTGTATCCCACGCTTCGACCCATTCCGACCGGTCCGGGGCTGCAAAAAACGTTTTTGCTGATGGATTCCAATCCCACCGGCTTTTTTATGGTAATATCTTCGATCCCGGGAGCCGGCGGGTATTGGACGAAGTTTTGCTTTCCGTGATGAAAGGGCCGCAATCCTACACCCGGGAAGATGTCGTTGAAATCAATGCTCATGGCGGTCAGATCGCGGTCCACGCCATACTCGAATTGGTGCTGCGACAGGGCGCCCGGATGGCTGAGCCCGGCGAGTTTACCAAACGGGCCTTTCTTAACGGCCGGATCGATTTAACCCAGGCCGAAGCGGTTATTGATATCATAAACGCCCGGACGGACAGATCCTTGCTGGTGGCAGCCGCCCAGGTCAATGGAACCTTAAGCAAGGCGGTCGAGGAAATCCGGCACTGCCTGGTAGAGCTTTTAACACGCACGGAAGCCGGTATTGATTTTCCGGACGAGGTTGACGAAATCATTGATCCCGCGGCCGCAACCGTAGAAATCGAAGCGGCTGTTATCCAACCATTGCAACGCTTAATTCAACAGCATGCTGACGGGAATGTCCTACGCGACGGGCTGAAGGTCGCAGTGGTCGGCCGTCCGAATGTCGGTAAATCAAGCCTATTGAATTGCCTGGTAAAAAAAAAGCGGGTAATCGTTACGGACTTGCCGGGAACTACACGGGATACGATTGAAGAAGCTTTCAATGTCAATGGATTTCCAATCGTACTGACGGATACTGCCGGACTTCATGACACCCGTGATCCCATCGAAACCATTGGTATCGAAAAAACGATAGAAAATGTCAACGGTGCCGATCTGATACTTTTAGTGATTGAAGCGAACCGGGCTTTGACGAACGATGACCATAAAATATTTAAACAATTTCGGTCCAAACCGACGATTGTCGTGATTAATAAAATCGATCTGGTCAACCACGACAAACTAGTTGAAATGCCTGCTGATTGGTCTTCAAGTAAATCCGTGCGGGTTTCGGCACTGTATGACCGTGGAATGGAAGCGCTTAAGGATCAGATCGTCGCTACAGCTTTTGGCGAAAATCCGATTGGCCTTGACAGCGGGATTATACCGAACCTGCGGCAAAAACTGCTTTTGGACGATAGTCTTAAAGCCGCGCTGGCTATCAGACGCGAACTCAACAACGGCAACCCCATGGAACTGATTGCGATTCAATTGCAGGATGCAATCGATGCGCTGGGGCAAATCCTCGGAACCACCGTCAAGGTGGACGTTCTGGATCAAATTTTCAGCCGATTTTGCATCGGCAAATAGCAGGTTGATGTTTCACGTGAAACATTAAGAAATTAAAGTGGTTCAAAGGGGTATTACGATAACATGGATCTTGACCTGAGCCGTTATTTTAAAAAATACGAAAATTTAGTGACAACTGCCGATGAAGTTTTTGATCGCGTAAAGCAGGCCCATGCCGATTGTGTAAAATGCGGCGAACAATGCGCAGATTGTTGCTTTGCCCTGTTTGACCTGACGCTGATCGAGGCACTGTATATACATCACCGGTTTATTGAAAAATTCGAGGGTTCAGCAAAGGTGGAGCTTCTTGAAAAAGCCAACCGTGCGGATCGTCAAATTTACAAAATTAAGCGCAAGGCATTCAGGGAGTTTCAATCCGGCAAAAACGAAGGTGAAATCTTGGCTGAATTGGCTTTCGAACGGGTTCGATGCCCGCTTCTCAATGAGAAAGACCTTTGCGACCTCTATGATTACCGGCCCCTCACCTGTCGTTTTTACGGCATTCCAACTGCGATTGGCGGCGCGGGACACACTTGCGGAAAATCGGGATTCAAACAGGGCGAGCAATATCCGACTGTTAATCTGGACACCATTCACAATCAACTACAGCAAATATCGGCTGAACTGTTGCGGGACATCAAATCAAAGAACATTAAATTGGCGGATTTACTGGTTCCGCTGTCATCGGCAGTGGTTATGGATTTTGATGAGGTCTTTCTCGGGCTCGCTGATGCGCCTGAAGATAATGCACCGCCCAAACGCCGTTCAAGGAAAAAGAGATGAGTGAATTTTCTTCCCAGGAGGTTGAAGATAGAAAAAGAGCTGTTTTTGACAGCATGTCGCCGCGGCGGCAGAAACATATCCTTAAAAAAGGCTATGATAAATGGGATCCGTTTGAGGAGCCGAAAGATCCCATCGATATCCGAAAAGATAAAACCAATCGCACGACCCAGATGCTGGTGCGAGAGTTTCTGCAATCCCGTGACGCCGAAGGCTACAGCAATGCCTACGGAAGAGGGGTACTCGAGATGGCGCTGGGTATCGTTAATGATGATGACCGCTTCCTCGGAATGTATGAATTTGTTCGCTGGCACCAGGCGCTTTTGAAAAAAGAAGGGCACGAGTGAGAGGCGAATTAATTACTCTTCGATAAAGCCGCCTAAAGTAAATTCCTGGTATTCGGTCGAACCTTCCTGGTAGGTTGTCAGCATTTGTTCCAGCGTTTTGCGGGTATCGTTTTCCTTCCAGTTGTGCCAGCTCGCCATATCCTGCCAGGTTCCAATCACCATCAAGGTCTGGGGTTGGTTCGCGGCCGACAGGGTTTCGCCGGATATATATCCGGGTTGTTGCAGCGCCCTGGAGCGTAATTCTTTGAGCAAGGCAATAACTTCACGCTTCTTTCCTTTTAAGAATTTTCGTTTGATTAAGATTTTGGCTTGCATGATGACCTCCTTTGATTGGAAAAACGAGTTTCAAGTGGCGGTCAAAATTCTGCGGTTATCTAATCATTTCCGGAAAATAAAGTAAATCATTATTTTACTCAACACCCGACCGCTGAACCGTGGTCCGAATATTGAGGTGACCCGGCATATCAATTTGTAATTCATCACCAGGGTGTAGTGGCCCAACACCGGCAGGTGTTCCGGTTAAGACAACATCCCCCGGCATTAAGGTGAACCAGTGGCTGATATATTCAAGCAGCGACACGATATCTGTCAACATTTGTCGACTGGACCCTTTTTGCCTTACGGCGCCATTGACAGTTAACTGAAGTTCAATCTTGTCGAGTGCATCAAAGGATTCAATCGGCTCGAAGGCGGATAACGGGCAGCTGCCGTCAAACGCTTTGGCTTTTTCCCAGGGATGCCCTTTTTGCTTAAGTTTGTTTTGAAGATTTCTTAAAGTCAGATCAAGAGCAATCCCCACCCCGATAATTGCTGAAGCCGCCTGCTCCTTAGCGCATCGGGTTAAGGCCTGACCTATTAAAATAGATACTTCCAGCTCATGGTGGACGATGCCTTTTTTCTGATCAATTATAATCGGTTTTGACATGTCGACAAGCGATGTGACGGGTTTCATAAAGAGCATCGGCTCGGTGGGAATCGGATTGTTCAGCTCCCTGGCATGGTCAGCGTAATTTCTTCCAATACAAACGATTTTGCTTGGAGTCAAAGAAATCAAATCGCCGTTTGTCCATCTATGATGGTAACTCATCATACTCTCCAATCCAAAATTAATACGGAATAGAATTAGTATTATACATAAAAACCGGAATTAGCTGAGGGATCGGAAAGTTTTTCAAAGCCGCCGCGCTGCGCGGATAATCGCCAGCGAAACCGTATGAACTCGACCCTAAGGGATCGTAATGGATGAACAGCAATCGAATTGAAAACACAATATTGTCCGCATGCCGGGATTAGATGTTAAATAAACACCGTTGTGCAAAGCTGTTCATCCATAACGATTCCTAATGGTCTCAGACAGCATCCGATTTCGCTGGCGATCATCCTCTCCGCTAATATCATTGGTTTACGCCAGAAATACCCAGTACCCGTAACATTTTCAGGGCGGAAAAATTATATTATATGAAAAAGCTCCACAAAATTCCGGCACAAATAGCCGAGCCGATAACTCCTGATGAATTACAGGCCATTCCATGCATCAGCAGGAAATTAGTCGGATCCTCTTTCAGACCCATCAAATGGACTTCACGGGCGGATCCGGGAACAGCTGAAACACCGGCCGCACCTAACAGCGGGTTTATCTTCTGCTTGAGAAACAGATTCATGATTTTGGCAAAGATCACGCCGGAGGCCGTGGCAATGGAAAAGGCAATGGATCCCAGGAAAAAAATGCCCAGGGATTTGGGGGTTAAAAATACATCGCCCTGGGTACTGCAGCCGACGGTAAATCCCAGGAGTATGGTGGCGGTATCGATGATGGCGGATTGTGCGGTACTGGCCAGGCGATTGACAACCCCGCATTCTTTTATAAAGTTACCAAAAAACAGCATGCCCAGCAGCGGCAAAGCGGTCGGTGCCAGATAGCAGCAGAGTAGAACGCCCGCGATGGGAAATATTAATTTTTCCTTTTTGGAGACGTCTCTGGGTTCCGGCATTCTGATGAGCCGTTCTTCCCGGGAGGTTAACAGCCTCATGATCGGCGGCTGAATAACGGGAATCAATGCCATGTACGAGTAGGCGGCGATCGCAATGGGCCCGATGAGATGCGGTGCCAGTTTGGCGGTCAGGAATATGGATGTCGGGCCATCCGCACCGCCTATGATCGCAATGGATGCGGCCTCTCTGGGAAGAAAGCCCATAAACAGGGCACCGAGCAGCGTGAAATAGATCCCCATCTGAGCGGCAGCTCCTAACAGCATTAATTTCGGCTGGGCCAGCAAAGATGAAAAATCGGTCATGGCCCCCAGTCCCAGGAAGACAATCGAGGGATAGACACCGGTGGTAACACCGAAGTAAAGATAGTGCAGGACGCTGTTGGCTTCATAGATGCCCAACCCGAAGCCTTTGAAAAAAGGGATATTGCCGACTAAAATGCCGAAGCCGATGGGCACCAGCAGGAGCGGTTCATATTTTTTGGCGGTTCCAAGATATAAAAATGTACAGCCCACCACCAGCATGATAATGTGGCGATAGTCAGCTAAATAATATCCGGTATTTGTCAGAAACTGAACTAGAAGATCGAACATTGGTATTACCTTTTTAATTACCTTTTTGTTTATTCCAGATGAAAGCGCCGTCTCCCAGGGCGATCAATACGTCGGCATCCCACAATTGTTTTATCGACAGATGCGGATGAGCTAAATCCATTTTATTGGAAATCTCAAATAATTGTGAAAGTTCAAAGGGTTCCTTGAGCTGCTCAACCAGAGGTCTGTAGACACTGATAAGATCGTTTACAGACGGAAGATGTTGCGCCTTATACGCAGTGCCCCGGATCTGTTGTGCCCCTGAAGTGGCGGGCGCTTCCTTTTGCCGTTCTTTGCTGATATCTCTCTTATCCCATAATTCCAGGATCTTGTGGATTTGCGAAATTGCAAATGACAGTACCACCAGACCGGCAAATACGATCGAAGCGCCAATCACAGCGATGGCCCATCCGTTATTCGCTGCTATATTGTCAAAACCGTACACTTCATGCCTCCTTGTTACAGGGTTTTGTCCTAAAAAATTAAACTAGTCTTATCATCATATTTAATTCGAAAAGTCAATAAGTTCTTCGGCCATCATGATATTAACGTCAAGGTAAATTCTAAACCCGTTGCATTGGAATTTTTATAATTTTCGCAAAATCAGATACCTGCTTGCATAAATATTGGAGCCCGGTAGTTACCGTTCACCTCGCCGGTAAGGTTCGGCCAGCATGGCAGGTGCATTCAGCCGACGGCTGTCCCGCAGCGCACCGATGAAAAGGACCAGCAACGTGGAGATATAGGGCAGCATGGCGAGAAAATTGGGAGATATGCCCAGCGGCTGAAGCAGATACTGGACAACAAATATGCCGCCAAAAAGAAAGGCCCCGATGATGGCCCGCATGGGATTCCATAACGCGAATATGGTCAGTGCGATAACGATCCATCCTCTACCGGCGGTCATGCCTTCGATCCATGATTTACTGTAAGAAGTAGATAAATGCGCTCCGGCCATTCCGGACAAAGCGCCCCCGATAATGACGCAGCAATATCGAATCCGGTAAACATTAATACCCTGGGTTTCCGTGGCCTGGGGATTTTCGCCGGCCGAACGGACGGCGATGCCTAGACGGGTGTACTCTAATGTAAACCAGGCGATGATCGCCAGGGCGATGGCCATATATAAAAAAGGGCTGTGTTGGAAAAAGATCGGACCGATAATGGGGATGTCTGACAAAACCGGAATCGGCCAGTCCTGCATCTTAATTGTCAGGGGTTTGCCGATGTAAGGCTTGCCGACCAGACCGGAAATACCCAGGCCAAGCATCGTCAACGCCAGGCCGGATACGACCTGATTGGCATTCAGGGTAATTGAAACAAAGGCATGAATGATGGATATTAAGGATGCGGCAATCATCGCCGCCAGCAGGCCCAACCAGGGGTTGCCCGTGACAAACGTTACGATAAAGGCCGTCACGGCACCGATGGCCATAACGCCTTCGACCCCAAGATTTAAGATTCCCGAGCGTTCACAGATCACTTCGCCGATCGTCCCCAACAGCAAGGGGGTACCGGCAATCAACGTTCGCTGTGCTACAGAGATAATAATATCTTCCAAAGTCTAGATCCTTTTCGAACGCCACTGAAGCGTTACCTTGTTTTTTAAAAAGTAGTCGCCCATAATCAAAAACACAAGCAGGGTACCATTAAATATCTGGACCGTCGCGGCCGGCAACCCCAGAGAGATTTGAATGGCATCGCCGCCGACCAGAATGCCGGCAAAGAAGAAGGCGGATAATATAACAAAAAATGGATTGAGCTTTGCCAACCAGGCAACAATTATGCCGGTGAAGCCGTATCCGGAGGAGATTGATTCAGGGTAGCTTAAATAATGGTGGATGCCGGCAGCTTCGCCCACGCCGGCTAATCCGGCCACACCGCCGCTGATCAACATAATAATCAGGGTTGTTCGGAAAAAATCGATTCCTGAATATTTGGCCGCTTCCGGATTTTCCCCAATCACCCGCACTTCGTAGCCGAATTGGGTTTTATAGATCGCGACGCCCAGGATGATGACCGTTGCAAGGGCGATCAGCAGGGTCCCATAATGAATCCGAGAGCCGGGAATTAAGGACAAAATCGCCGAGGCCGGCAAATCGTCCGTATACGGGAATCCATATTTTGTTTTGCCACGCCAGGGACCGACAATTAATAAAATCATGATTTGATTGCAGATATAATTCAGCATCAGGGTCGAAATGACCTCATTGATTGAAAACTTGATTTTAAGAATGGCCGGGATCAATCCCCAAATGGCACCGCCCACAAATCCGGCTAAAAACATCAGTGGTACAATGACAGGGGCCGGCAGATGCGGTCCCCAGTTTAGTCCCACCCAGGTGCCGAAGATGGCCCCCATCAACAACTGGCTTTCGGCCCCGATATTCCAGAATTTAGCCCGGAAGGCAACCGCCAGGCCGCTGCCAATTAAGATCAGGGGAATGGCTTTGGTAATGGTTTCTTTCAGGCCATAGACGCTGCCGAATGAGCCGCTGAAGATCTTAGCCAGGGCGTAAAGCGGATTCACGCCAAAAGTGAGGAAAATACAACTGATCACCAGGAGTCCCGCCGCCAGCGATAACACCAGCGACAAAAATGAATGCCTTGGATGGAGGTCAATTCTTTCGGTAATTTTGAAATTAAGCATGTTTCCAATTCAGGCGCTAGATGCGCAAAGAACCGGCCATCATCAGGCCGATATCGTTTAACCGGGGATCTTCTGAACTGAGCACACCCATTAGCTCTCCCCGAAACATAATAGCAATACGGTCACATAATTCGAAAATTTCGTCCAGGTCTTCTGAAACCAGTAAAACAGCGCCGCCTTCTTTGCGGCGCCGCAACAGCTGATTGCGAAGATATTCGGTGGCGCCGACATCGAGCCCGTAGGTCGGATGGGATGCCACCAGCAAAGACGGATTTTCGTTGATTTCGCGCCCTAAAATTAGTTTTTGAATGTTGCCGCCGGATAAGTTTTTCGTTTGAACATTGATGGAGGGAGCCAGTACTTTAAATTCCGACAACAGGGTCTGGGTATGTTGTTTGATTTTAGAGTAGGCCAGAAAAAGTTTACTGGCGTACTTTTCTTTGTGATGCTGCTTTAAAATCGCATTGTCATAGAGGCAGAGACCGGGAGCAATTCCAAATTTTATCCGCTCTTCCGGTACGTGTGCTATTCCGCTGTCGTAAATGTGGCGGGCCGATTGATTGGTAATATCCGTGTCCTCAATAAAAATCCGGCCGGATTCTGCCTGTCGCAGGCCGGTGATGGCCTCTACCATCTCACGTTGACCATTTCCTGAAACGCCGGCGATACCGAAAATCTCATTGCGGTAAACGTCAAAAGAAATATTTTTTACCACCTCAATGTCTTTGTCGCCTTTGACGACAAGATTTTTAATGCTGAGGACCTTGGTGCTCCTTGCCATGGGCTCTTTTTCAATTTGAAAGATAATGTCCCTGCCGATCATCATGCGGGCCAGATCTTTCTTGTCAACATCCCGGGTTTCCGTCTGTCCGACAATTTGCCCCTTTTGCAGCACCGTAACCCGATCGCAAAGCTCCAGAATTTCATCCAGCTTATGACTGATCAAAATGATCAGGTGTCCCTGTTTTTTCATTTCCCGCAGGATTTTAAAAAGATCTTTTGACTCCTGAGACGTCAATACCGAGGTCGGCTCATCCAGAATGAGCAGATCGGCACCATTCATCAAGGCCTGGATAATCTCAACCCGTTGTTGTTCACCGGCGGAAAGTTGCCAGACTTTTTTGGCAGGATCGATATGAAAATTAAATTTTTCGCAGAAGCTCAGAATAAGATCGGCAATTTGGCGCTGGGGGAACAGCTGGGGGCTTTTTTCAAAGCCCAGAACAATGTTTTCAGCAACCGAGTGGTTCTGTACGAGCATAAAATGCTGGTGAACCATGCCGATACCCTGCCGCCGGGAATCCAGCGGTGATTTAATGGTGATGTCTTGACCGTTGATTCGGATGGTTCCGGAGTCCGGCTGGTAAAGGCCGAATAATATATTCATCAGGGTTGTTTTCCCGGCACCGTTTTCGCCTAAAAGGCCTAGGATTTCCCCCTGCCGGATGGATAGATTAATATTAGAGTTTGCGATAACACCCTGAAATGACTTGGTAATATCTACCATTTCAAGGCTGTTTATTTTTTTCATGCTGTTTTTCGATAGGCTGTTTCTTGCCGCCTGGTTGCGATTTGGGTCGTGGTCAAAAGGCAAGCGCGTAAAGGTTCAAAGCTCACCGTTCAGGGTTTACCTAAATATAAGGTGGCCAAGGATTTAGATTCAGCCAGATCATGAAACCCTGAACAGCCCCATCAAAACAAACGGGGAGCCGCAAAAATGCAGGCTCCCCGCTTCACGTTTCAACCATGTTATCTCGGAAGGCTGCCGACGACATTATCAACATAATACATAATACTCAACAGATCACCCTTGGAGGCGCGCTGGCCGCCTTCTATTTGAAGTTTTCCGGTGTTGTCTTTAATGGGGCCGGTGAAAGGATCAAATACGTCGACACCTTTTTTCATCTGTTCGTACCGTTTGACGACGAGGTCATAGGCCGAAAGTTTACCGAGATCGGGGGTATCGATTTTTACCGCTTTCAAATCATTGACAAATTTCGGGTTGATGATGCTGCCAAAAGTCCCGCCTAGGATCGCGGCCTTCTTGTCGGCCAACCACCACTCATCCTGATTTTTCCAGGTTCCGTTATATATGTCCTTTAAAATTTTGACATACATGACGCCCCAATCCACCAGCTGACCGGAAACAACCGAATCTTTTCCATACGGCAGCATCGGGCTGTAATGGCTGAACGTATAGATCTGCTTACCTTTTTCAGTGTGTTCCTGACCGACTTCGATCACGGCCGGAGTGTCTTCGGTAAACGCCAGCGTATCACAGCCCTCGGCAATCAATGCTTCGGATGCTTCTCTGGCTTTATCGGGGCCGTACCAGGCGTAGATCCATTTGACATGAACTTCTGCCTTGGGGTTGGCGGCTTTTATCCCCAGGGCGAAGGCATCAATATGGCGGACCAGCTCCGGAATCGGAAAGGCGGCCACATAGCCGATTTTGTTGGTTTTGGTGAGTGCGCCGGCCATCAGCCCATTCAGATAATAGGTTTGATACAGATCGGCGAAATAAGTCCCGACATTTTTTGACTGTCTAAAACCTGAGCAATGCATAAATTTTTTATCAGGGTACATCATGCCGGCTTTAAGGGTATCTTCCATGTAGCCAAAGCTGGTTGTAAAAACGACATCGACTTTTTCACCCTGCACGAAACGGTCGATAATTCTGGACGAATCTGCTTCCGCCACCGATTCGATATAGACGGTTTCCAACCATTGCAGTTGCTGCTCGGCATATTTTCGGCCTACGTCATGGGCATGTGACCAACCGTAGTCACCCACCGGCCCCACGTAAATGAAACCGGCTTTCAGCTTCTTGTCCCCGGCAAATGCCAGGCCGGTGGCCAGAATTAAACCTAGACCAATGATGATTAAACTTTTTGCAATTCGCATGATCCACTCCTTTTTTGTATGTATTTTAGCGACAAATAACATCCCCCAAAAAGTATTTGTTTTGAATAACGCAATATAAAGATTAAGGGGTATGGGGTCAAGATAAATTTGAGACTCAAAGGCCGCTTAATTCTAAAGATGCAGTTGGAGTTTTAGGTCAATTCGAGTCCCCGCGCGGGACTTACCGGTGTGCCTGCAGTTGGATTTCATTCGAGGATTTTCTATCGGATAATTCCACTTCCAGCTTGCTGTGTTTGATCCGTCCTATGCCTAGGGCATTATCGTGAAGCTTTGCTTTTTAGGCAACTTGTAGATGGCAAAATCCTTCCTGTCAAAAGTAACAACGTTTTGCATGCGTGTTTCTGTGGCAAGACAGACTATGGTGGCATCGGCAAAATCCATCGGCAAGTCAGCATATTTCTTCATCAGGGTTTTAGTCTTCTGCAGGCTCTTAGTGTTGGCTGGCACAATTTCAACGACAGATTCCAAAACAAAATCTAATGCCGCACACTGAGCTGAAATGGAAAAATTCAATAAATAAAGAACTTCAGTCAGAACCGCTTCAGTTGAATACAGCCTGCCGGAGAAATTTTTGAGCCATTGGACAGATTCAGCATGTCTTGTTTCACTGCGATCTATTAAAGCCACCCACGGACCGGTATCTATAATCGCTATCATTCAGTGCCCTTAATTTTTTTTATTAAATGATCACGATGGTTTTGGCCAAGATCCGAAATACCGCTCTCAACCACTCCGACAAGACGCTTCGCTTTGCTGTAAAGATCAGTCTTTTCATAACCGCTATATTCTTCGAGGAATTTTCGAATCGCCATCCGGGTTACATCCGATTTTTTTAAACCGCTTGATTTTGCAATTTGTTCAATCTGGTAAAAATATTCTTCAGGCATCCTGATTGTTAGCTGTTGCATTTTTTTAGCCTTCCTTTTGTAATCTAATAGATGACAATGTAATCTTTTTTACATCTATTGTCAAAATATTTTCTCAATCCATTTCTTTTTCAAGCGGGCCAGCTAATAGGTCAATTCAGTCAACAACCCCAAAATCCCAGCATGCTGTGTTGGGGGGTGACCTTTAAATTATAACTTTCAGGCGTCGGGCAGACATCTGGCTATTATTTCGGTAAGGCGTGGTGACAAGCTCGCCAAAGCAGAGCTACCAGAGCTTGTAGAGGGATTGAATGTTATAATTTAATGTCCCCCAATTTCGTCCCTCGTAAACTATTGATTTTTTCATTGTCGGCACTATATTTCCCTAATCGTCCCGGTTTTCCGGATCTTCTCCTTTGTTTCATGACCCTTGTGATTTCTTTATGAGATTAAGAGGACTATTTGAAAGTCTGCAAAACTACGGGCCGGGAATAGTATATAATTCCCATATCTCTTCATCGTTAAGAGCACGGTTATAGATCCATAGATTGTCCACAATACCGTTTATTGGGTGGGTATTAGATGAACTCTCACCGATCACCAACGGCCTCTGAGAGTCAATTAAATAGTGTTTGAATATCCATCAACAAAATCAATTGCTTTAATATTAGCGATCAAAGAAAAGGAGTTGGTTAAGCTAAGGGTATCACTGTACGGAACTAGAATATAATCTTCATTGAAAAAATAAGCACTATTAGGATTGCCAAATCCATCTGTTGTCAATGTGGCGCCATAAACCGTTCCATCATTCCCATTCCCACTTTCGTCGTTAGAATTACCATTGAACGGATAATTGGCCATGAGGCCTTCTGCTAATGTGTCATGAAAAATTTCGAATGTTCCATCCGATTCATCGTAGGGACCATAATGGATCCCATCGTAAGCTCTGATCCTGATCTTGTAATCAGTACCTTCAGGGAGGACAGAGGTATCCCATTCATAGGTGCCGATGCCGCCCGAGGCCGTGATCCTGTCTGAGACTGAGACGATATTCTGCCAGAAGGGTTCCCCTTGCAGCGCTGTGGCTCCGGAATCCGTGCCTACGAGCAGGTTTCTGGAATTACCTGAAAGGGCGGCCGCAGTGTTTGAGAAAATCGAGGGTGAACTGTCCCTGTATGATAGTCAATCCAGCGTCGGTGGCCACATAGAGGGTATTGTCGCCTGCCCGGCTGGGGTTACAAATAACTGATTGATTTAGCCAATTAGTGGAAGGCTGCCAAGAATAGCGTAGTCAGAACCACGATAAACAATTCCATCCTGGTAATCGGTCCGAAATGGGTCGCATTCAATGACGATTTTGCAAATTCTTTGATATTGACAGATATCTGCTTTGGCTATATGCTCATCTGCATGAGGACAACACTCAATATAGGCGACGATCTGATGCGAACGGTTAAGAAACACGCAGCTGAAACTGACCGCACAATATCCGCTATCATCGAAACGGCCCCGCGTTTTCCTGGGATCCAGATCCTTACCCTTGATAAAACTCCCCACTCCTCATAAGGGTTTTTGAAATACAGGCTGGTTGTGTTGGGGTTGAAGCGCAAAAGATTATTTTTCCCAAAGATCCGTGCTCAGATACTTCAGGCCTGAATCACAGATTAATACCACAGCGGTATTGCCCTTAAATTCAGTTTTCAATAAATCCATGGCGGCGGCGACATTGGCGCCCGATGAAAAACCGGCAAAGATTCCCTCTTCTATTGCAAGGCGGCGCGTCGTTTCAATTGCCTGTTCATCGGTAACTTTCAGATACCCGTCAATAAGTCCGCTGTCCAGCAAAGGCAGATCTACCATGGCATAACCGCCGCCCTGAATGCGATGGTTGGGATAGGTCACTGGTTCCCCGGCCAGGATGGCCGCGCCATCCGGTTCAACCAAAAAACACCCGATCTCCGGATTATGTTCTTTCAATGCCGCGGCGCATCCGGCAAACGATCCCCCGGTGCCGGCGAAATCACAGAATACGTCAATATTGCCGCCGAACTGCCGGATGATTTCCGGACCCGTGTGTAGGTAGTGGGCTCTAAAATTACCTTGCAGGCGGAATTGGTCGGCCCGAAATGCCTTGCGCTCATTGACGATGTTCCTTGTTCTCTGCTCCACCAGTTCCAGATCACCGCCTGAAACCTGACCGGGAACCGACTCCGGCAGTTGATCGACCAGCACCACTTCAGCTCCTAAGGCGGACATCATGCGGGCTCTTTCAACCGAGTTGCCTTTGGACATGACGGCCACAAAGGGATATCCTCTAATCCCGCAAACGATGGCCAAGCCGGTGCCGGTGTTGCCGCTGGTTAACTCCACCACGGTCTGGCCGGGTTTTAGCTCGCCGGAGGCTTCCGCATCTTCGATTATCTGGCGCGCAATTCGATCCTTTTTCGAAAAACCAGGGTTAAAAAATTCCAGTTTGGCCAGGATGCGGCCATCGATGCCACGGGTTATTCTTGACAGGTCAATTAAAGGTGTGTTTCCAATTGATTCAATTACGGAGGGAAAAAGTTCCAGCGGTGTTGCCATACCGGCTATCCTTTATATAACTATTTGATTTAGGGTGATTTATATATTTTATACCGTTAAGCCTAGGCATCATGATAGATACACATCCCGTTGCCGACGTCAAGAAAAACTCAATTAAATTTAATTTGACTGAATAAAAGTCAATATTATATGTGCTTGGATTAAGTGGTTCAATGTTCAGGGTTCTGAGTTTATCTCCCAAACAGCCCTTATCGAAGAGATACTAAATTCATTGTATTAATAAAGCCGTTTGACCCAAGGGGGTATGTTGGGTATTCTGGATCTTGATCCATGTAACAAGCAACTTGCATCGGATTTAACCTTGAACCCTGTACCCGGAGCCCAGAACCTTAATAAGACCTTAGACGAAAGGGACTCATCATGAATCTGGTAACCTTAGGAGAAAATCGACTTAGCAAAATTGGTGATATCCGTTCCTATGTATTTGAAGGTGAGGAATTTACTTCGTACCGGTTAAACGAGATGGGACGCAGGCTTGCGGGTGGCTTGAAATCGCTTGGTATCGGCAGAGGAGACCATATTGTCGTCTCCATGCCAAACTCTCCGGAAGTGTTTACCTGCTTTCAGGCGATCTGGCGCATCGGGGCGGTGATTGTACCCATTATGTTCCTGTTGGGCGAAAACGAGACGCGCTATATTCTGGATCACTCAGATGCCAAGGCTGTTATTACCAGCAAGGATCACCTGGGAAAAATTGAAAATGCGTGCCAGGGTATTGGCCATATCAAACAGATTATTGTGCTGGGCGGCGAGGACAAAGACGGCCGGGTAGATTTTTACAGACTTTTGAACAACAGTGAACCTGAACCCAACTTTGAGGAAATGGAGGAAAGTGATGTTGCATTGATGATTTACACATCCGGAACCACCGGACAGCCGAAAGGGGTCATGCTTTCACACAGCAACCTGTATCAAAATGCGATCGCCACCTGGCAAGCCTCAGAGGCGAGCAAGCCCGACACGACGATTTTATGCTTGCCGCTTGCGCATTCCTTTGGCGTTGTGGTTATGAACTCGGGCTTTTGTTCTCCATTTGAGGAATCTTACGGTGTACTTATGTCCTGGTTTGATCCGGAAGAGGTTTTTCGTTTGATTGAAAAATACCGGGCCACCCAGTTCATTGGTGTCCCCACCATGTATCAGATACTGCTGAACCACCCGGCAGCTGATAAATACGATATAAGCTCGCTGGAAAGATGCTCTATCAGCGCCGCCCCGGTAACCGAGGAACTCTACCGGGCGTTTACCACCAAATTCAACTGCAATATGTATGAAGGCTATGGGTTGACCGAAGCATCGCCGGCGGTTGCGATTGAACGCCGAAGCATGCCGCGAAAAATCGGTTCGACCGGAATCCCAATGCCCGGAGTGGAGGTGAAAATATTTGACCATCAAGACAATGAATTACCGGCCGGGCAACAGGGGGAAATCGTGGTTAATGGTCCCAATGTCATGCTGGGGTATTATAAACGGCCAGCTGAAACGGCCGAAGCGCTGCGGGGTGGTTGGCTTCATACGGGAGATGTGGGCTACTGCGATGAAGACGGCTATCTTTTCATCACCGATCGAATCAAAGATATGATCATCAAAGGCGGCTACAACATCTACCCGAGCGAAATCGAGGGTTGCCTGGAAGAACATCCGGGCGTCGGAGAAGTCTCTGTCATCGGAATTGCTGATGAAAAATACGGCGAGGAAATTGTGGCCTTTATCGTCAGGATGCCCGGTCAGGAACTGGCCGAGGAGGCAGTAATCGAATTTGCAAAGTCAAAAATAACGCCTTTTAAAGCGCCTTCGCAGGTGAAGTTCATAGAGGGACTGCCAAAATCTCTGGTGGGCAAAGTGCTTAAGAAGGAGCTCCGGAAAATGGTATAGGCGGCTAGCGGGGCATCTTTTATAGATATTAATGACAGGACAACGATTTTATTCTTCGACATTCATGATTCGATATTAGTATTTTCGCCTTCCAGTGAGAGCCCGCAAGGTCCAAGTTTTTATTTGGATCAAAATGGCCGCTCCAGCTCCGGTGGCGGCGCTGGCAACGGCCTGCCCTCCGCAGCCTGAAAGGCGAGGGCGGGCTCCTGAAACCTTCTGTTCCCCTACGATTGGCTGAAAGATAATCTTATTCTTTTTTCACCCGCAATACTTTCTTGTCGATCTTGCCGACGGCCGTCAGCGGCATCTCATTGATGATTTCGATAACCTTGGGCACTTCGTAAGGCGAACACTTTTCTTGCGCGAATTTAGTAATATCTTCCTTCAGGGCTTCCTGGTTGCCGTCATAATTGTAAAGCGGATCCAATTGCACATAGGCTTTGACGATCTCCGATCCCGGGCGCTGGGGATTGTCCACCCCGATCAGTGCCAGTATGCCGATGGCGGGATGTTGCGACAGCGCATCCTCTACTTTGCTTGAAAACACTTTGAATCCGCCGACGATGATCATGTCTTTGGTGCGATCGACGATCGTTAGATAGCCGTCCTCATCCATGATGGCCACATCGCCCGTGTGCATGTAGCCGTCTTCATCAATGGTGTTTTTGGTTTCCTCCGGATTGTTGAAATACCCCTGCATGACCAGTGGGCCTTTGATGCAAATTTCTCCCGCCTCTCCCAACGCAATCGCTTCGCCGGTGGCCGGATCAACCAATTTACAGTCGACATTCATAATCGGCATCCCCACCGAGCCCAGTTTTTTATGCCCCTTGGAAGGATTCATGGTGGAAACCGGCGAGGTCTCGGTCATGCCGTAAAGCTCTAATAGTTTGCCCTCACCGATAATTTTTTCCAATTCGGCTTGGGATTCTCTCGGAAATGGTGCGGCAGCGGAAATGCAGGTACCCAGGGTAGAGTGGTCCAGCTCTTTAAATTTGGGATCGGCCATCAGCATTTGATAAAGCGAGGGCACATTGGCCATGTTCGTTGGCTTGTATTTGTCAATTTCCTTGCAGATGTGTACCGTGTCCCTGGGATTTGGTATCAGGACTTGAGTCCAACCGAAGAAAATGGCGCTTTCGCAGACTGTCAGCCCGGCAATATGAAACATGGGAAAGCCCGACAACAAAACCCCTTGGCCCCATTCCCAGCCCAGCCATCGATTAATGCTCAGCATATTATGAGCCGCATTGCGGTGGCTGAGCATGGCCCCTTTGGGCGCACCGGTGGTGCCGCCGGTGTACTGAATCCAGCCCAGATCATCCGGGGTTATATCCACTTCGACCGCAGCGGCCGAGCTGCGCTTTAAGACATCCCTGTGATATTCGAGTACGGTTTTGCCTGCCAGGGGGGTTAATTTGCCGGAAGGGATTTTTTTGAGCAGTTTGCCCAGGATCTGTTTGATTTTGGGAAGAAATCCCGCCACACTGGCAGCCACCACCAACTTAAGTTGCGGAATGTCATCGGCTATTTTGACGATGTGTCCCGCGAAAATGGCATCCAATGTGACCAGGGCTACTTTTTTGCCGGTGCTGCCCAGGTCATTTAGCTGGTATTTGATTTGCTCAGCCGAGAGCAGCGGGGAAACCCCGGATATAATGCAACCGGCCCGCAGCGCACCGATCAGGGAAATCACGTATTCCGGCAGGTTCGGCAGATTTATACCAACGATATCACCCTTTTCAAAACCGTTTTCCTGCAGCATGTTGGCGAACTGATTGGCGTACTTATCAACTTCCCCGAAAGTTATGTCCACCCCTAAAAATCCCAGCGCCGTCTTATCCGGGACCTGTTCAAAGGCTTTTTTAATCATTGCGACGTAAGTCGTATCAAATTGTCCTGGATCCAAATCCTCCAGTCCGTCATCCCAGCTATTCCGCCAAAACCTTTCAGCATACATAGTTCTTTCCCCCTTTCTTATTCAGACTATGCCCCTAAGAGCAAAGTCGGCTCAGGTTCAATCCCTGGAAATATTTGAAAGTTACATTATGGGGTTATAAAATATCGGTTAACGTCAATTGACGTCGGATTATATCAAGGGGATTTAGGCTCGCAGCCAGAACGATTTGAAATGTTTATCATTCTCTGACGGGTCATCGCGTTTACTTGTCGTTGGTGCCTGTGAATAAGCAGTCGAACTGTACCTGACTAATACGACAGTGCGGGTGATGTCAAGAAATTCATGATTTCATGGGTGCCGGTCCAGATCCGGCTTAAGCGAATATCCGGATTGTTTTATAAAACATGGCTCCACCTATCATATTGTGATAGACAGGATAATGAAGGGCTTTGATATGTCGGCTTCTTCAGATGTTACGTACCGCTACCGGCATTAAGCAGGGTCGATTGATTTTGCAATTGTTTTTTGACCATAAATCAACCGGATAGGGTTAAGATGTGCTTCATTAATATTATTTTTGTCTTGATCTTTATCTTTTATGGACCGATATTTAATAATTAGATAGGCGAATCAATAAAATATAGGCGGAGAATCACAGAGATGAGTAAATTAGAAAAAAGGCTTGTTTTATTTGCGCTGGTGTTTGTCGTCATTTATCTTGGCGCGGCGGTCGTAACCATCAACACGCGAATCAACAAAGAAGACAGAATCGAACGGCTCGAATCCACCAAGATAACCTCCACGGAAGGAAGATTGTTGATGGCGGAACTATTTCTACCGATGATGATTCTTTTCACCCTCACAGTCTGCTTTATCGTTGTCAGAAAACAGCGCGCGAAAAAAATGCTGCAGCTGGATGAACCCGATGAAGAATTCGAATTTCCTCCGGATCACCCGCAGGATGAGAACTGAGGGCGGATTAATTATCAATGTACCTGGCTTCGACCCAACCCTTGTTGTAATACCCGTCCGGTAAATACGTGAGCCTCTCGCCCCTTAACGATTTCATGAAAACTTGTCCCCACTGCAGGAAAAATGTCGGCTGGGATTTGTCCTCCGGAATGGCCACCAGGTCAGGATGGCGGGTCAGGGATGTTGTGGTAATGGTTCCCTTGTGCCAGGCAAAGCGGGATTTTTTGGAACGGCGATTGTAATCTTTTTTGACGCCGTTTGTTTCAACACCGGACAGCACGGTGAAATAGTATCCTTTGTAAGGCCTGACCTGGTAGCCGAAACGATCCTGCCCGGCAGGATCCGAATGGGCGATTTCCCGGCCGATCAGATTCAGGGGTTTCTTCTGCTTACTGTGGTACAGATAATAAAGTCCTGCCAGGTCATCACCGTAATAGGATCGATCTGCACGGCGGGCATGATCAATGGTTTTAATTGTCTTAACGACCTCGCGTTGATTTTCGATGGTCAGTTTGAATGCCTGATAGGCCTTTTCATCCAGCGGGCGCTGCCGGATATCAAACGGGATCAGTTCTTCCAGGGCCTTCGTGGAAACATCCATTTCGAATTTAGCCGGCACGCCCCAGAAATAAATGACCCGTTTGCCGCCTTTATTGCGGGTGTATTGGTCCTGCTTTAACCGCTTGCCCCGTGCATCGTAAGCCATGGTCTGGATGACATCGGCGTTACCGGCACTGAAAGTGATTTCATTTTTGTTAAATTCAATCGAAACCTGATCACCGGATGGAAGCAATTGTGGAGCCGGTTGACGGCTGCTTTTCGGGTCAAAGACTAACCGAGAGATATCTGTATGCAGATTGAGTTGAACTTTGCCGAAGGCGGCGCTGGCCTGTTTAAGTTTGCCCTTGTCGAATGTAAAACTGAAATCTTTTGTGCTCTGGGCGGAGCTGCCGTTCAATAACCGCGGGTTATTGCGGCCGAAAAAATGAGCTTCCCAGACGGCATGTCCGCTGAAAGGGCCCTGGGGCAGCTTGATAGAAAGACTATCGTTCCAGGATCCCTCCTGTCCCTCGGTCCACACCACAGCCAGGTTCTTCAAATCTTCGGGTGTAAAATTAACATAGGTTGGTATTGGATGGAGATTAAAACGCATCCGGACCGGAATTTCAGGCTCGCGGGATAGGACCAGCTCGTTGCCCTGGTTTAAATCCACTTCTATTTCAAAGGGGTAATCCAATATTTCGCGGGTGACCACGACCTTGAGGGAACTGATAATTCCCTCAAAGCGGGTAGATACCGATGACGGCGTGCTCATGGATTCTCTGGATGCCAGCGCCTTGCCGGTTTGATCATAGGCGAGCAGCCGCATGGATTCGCCGCCGCTGCTGCTGACCTGGGCCACATCTTTTTCGAGCCGACCCAGCGTGACACGGATTCCGGCGGCTTCTTTGACGCTGCCCGGTTGATTCTCAGCGGCAAAGTCTAAAACCTCGAGGGCAACCGGCACGGTCAGATGGAAATAGATCGAGGCCTTTGCGAGATCGTCCGGTGGGGTTCCCGCCTTGACGTTAAGGGAAATATTGCCGGGAAATAAACTGCCGGGTTGGATCCGGGGTTTAAATTTACTTTCCTCAACCCGCAGGACCTCTCTTCCGTCGGGTGATGTGATGGATTTCGCCTCATAGGTCATTTCTGCCAGGGCGGCATTGGGCAGATCTATGGTGTCCAGATCAAGCGTCATCTGGGGTTTATCCTCTCGATCCCAGTAATGACCCGGGAAGAGGCTGTCTTTGACCATCTGAGGAATTTTTGTTTTTAGCTGGTCGGTGTCAACGGCGGTGACGATATCCGGCTCGGTTGCATAGCGAGTTTCCACTTGACCTGGTGTGGGGGATAGATCCATGCTGCCGGCAAAAAGCTGCCCGATGGTGGCTGCCGTCAGGGCCGTTAAAAACGCTTCATCCTCCTTTTTCGACCAGCTGAAATCAAGAGCCAGGCGATTGTTTTTGAAATCAAGCCTGTGTTGATAGCGTTGATCCTGAAACAATTCGATGAGATTTCTGATGATGCCTTTAATTTCAGAATCTGCCGGATTTGCGGCGGCAAGCTGTCGATATACTTTTTCTCCATCCACACCGGGTCGAAACTGCTGAGCATAGCTCAGTGCGCGTCCTTTTTGACCGGTAAAACGAAATCCCAGCGCCAGGACATCGACAGGTTTCAGGGAACCGGCGAGCTGAGATACGATGGTGCTGCCCATGCCCGCAATCATAGCGGTCTGGGGATTAGCCTGGACGGCGGGATGATTCTGGATTTTCTTTTCCCATCCCGGAATAATATTTTCAGGAACGCGGATTGCGATGGCTGCCAGATCTTGCCGTTTACCGGTTGTTTTTGCGAACTTCGCAACCATGGAGTTCGATATTAAATGTGGGTTTTCTTTTACTGCAGCGGAAAAAGACACTGGCGCCAGTGCGGCACCGATATCGATCAATGTCACCTGGTAGGGTTCGCGGAGTAATTGGTACTTTTCTGCATCGCTGATGGCTTCTTTCTTCAGTCGATAGGTACCGCCTGGTTTGCGTGTGAAATACGCTTTGAACGATTCCTGACTGTTAAAAACATTTTCCAATTGTTGTCGGTTGCTGCCATGCGCCAGAACCAGCGGCAGCACCTGGCTATTGGGTGCAGCGTACAGGTAAAGCTCCAGTTGACTGAGCTCCATTGATTTTACCATCGCCATTATCATCTGTAGCCGGGCCGTTTTTTTATCCGGCTCCAGGCGATTTTTAAAAGCATCGAGGATCAATGGAACATTCAGATTCAACACCAAAAACGGTTCTTTATCTAACAGTTGAGATAATTCAGCTGCTTTTTCAGCTGACCCGGGGAGGTATTGATTCAACCAGTCCATCTTAACAACATTAAGATGGGCCAATGTTCCCAATATCACAGCCAGCAACAGGCAGGCGGCTGCAGCAAACGGCCACTTTTTTTTGCGAGGCCGGGTATCGGGCGGCGGCGTCTCTTGCGACATCTTATCCCGTTTAGAAACCGGTTGTTTCTCTTGATGCACATCGGGCTGGGTGGGGCCATCAGCTGTTTTGATGGCTTCTTCTCGCGGCAATTGAATTTTGTACCCACAGGCCTTACATCTGACCGCCCTGATGTCGGGCGGAATTTTATTCTGGCTGATTTTATATTTTTTTCCGCAGCCGGCACACCCTATACGAATAAGATCATTTTTACCTGTAGGTGGTACAGCAAGTTTGGCTGATGCCTTAGCAGGAGCTTCTTTTAGCGGTATTAAGTGGCCGCAGGCCCTGCAGTTGGCATTTTTGACACGTGAAGGCAGCTTGGCTTCATTGATGACATATTTTTTTTGGCAGTTTGGACAGGTAATTTTCATATCAGGAGTAGGTCGGGTCGAACTTTTTCAGGTATTGCTCCCATTCCATGGGAAGCAGTTGTTTTTTGGCATTGTTGCACTCTTTGCAGCATGGCACCACGTTGCCTTTGGTGCTTTTTCCGCCGCGGGATACCGGTACAATGTGATCCATGGTCAGCTCTTTCGGCATAGTCGATCGTCCGCAGTAGTGACAGGTCCCTTTCGCCAGTCGTCTTTTCCACCACTGGGAATCCCTCAACTCCCTTGCTTTGTTGCGCTCCCGGTTAAGATCATCCTGCCCCAGATCATAGGCAAACGGTTTTATGGTTTTTTTGCGTTTCATAATTAATCCGCCCTGGAAAATATTACATCCAGGGTTGTAGATTTTTCTTTAAAGACTGATAAACATTGTTAGCCCTGAGCGCCGGCGGTTTAATTACTTTTTGCTGCGCTTTTTTTTATTTAGTATTTAAAGATGCAACGTCCAAGTGATTTTGGCCAGTGCCGACAGAAAGCTAGTTTGCAATGTACTGTTAGTAAGGCCTCGCACATTGAGAAATTGGAACGTTATTGTGAAAACAAACGCGCTGACCAATCAACCAATCCCGCACAGCCAGGCCTGGATTTCCTCGTGCAATATTTTATAGTATGCCTCTGAGCCCTCCAGACCTTTTCGGCCAAAAAAATAGTTAACTTCGAGCAGCATGGGTTCGGGATCGTCAATTTCCGATGAAAAAATAACATCGAAGCCGGCCAGGTTAATTCCCGTTTTTTGACACACTTCCTTGACCACGGCAACCGCTTTTTGCTGCAGCCCGGGCTCAGCTTTTGATTCAATAACAGCCCCTTTGCTCAAATTGGTATAAAAGGCATGCATGCTCTGTTGGACGCGCCAGTAGGAAATAAAGCGATTTCCGATAACGACTACCCGCAGGGTCTTATTGCCGGATGCAATATATTCCTGTAACAGAAACCCGGCTTGTCCTGATTTTTCAAACTCGGCTGTCTGCTTTAATGTTTTTTGTAATTGTTCGGCTGAATTTACCAAGTATACCGTATCCCCTTCACCACCCCAGTCAAGTTTTATAACAATCGGATATTCAGAGGGAAACGGTTCTGATTTCGGGTGGAATCGCTTTTGAAATGAAGCGATATTATAATATATTTCGGTTGACGGATGCTTGGCGTTGATTTCCCGAAACAGTTTTATCTGACCGATTTTCCCCGGGTATTTAAACTTGGCATCATAATTCGGAAACACATTTGAGCAGTTTGCCCGCGCCATTTCATACAATGATTGGTAGCACCCCTGGCCTAAAATCACGGCCTTTGCAGCCTGGATAGCCGCAAGGTCCTCACCGTTGGGCTTACGCCCGGCGCAGATAATATTTTTGTCGGCCTCAAATAGGGGATGATAGGAAACGATCATTTTTTTTGGGATGAAAAAACGCAGAACATATTTTGAAGGACCGGGACAGCAAGGAATCAAAAAAATTCGCGCCAGTTCCTCATTGTAAATTCAGGCGTCCCGCTTACTTTCGTTGGGTTGTTATATGGACCACTGCCGAATGACTGCAACCCGTGCAATTGGGATTTCGTGTAAAGATGTTCATCTATGACCAACGGGGACGTAATGATGTTGCCCACATTTTTAGTCATAATCAGATCACCATCCATTGATAATGCGTAAATTCCGCCTCCGTTATTGGTACTCAGGTTGTCGCTGCCACCCGCACAGGGATCTTCGGTTTCCGCGCTAGAGGTGCCAAAATAGATGTTTCCGGCGGCAGCGAATGCCGAAGCAAAAATTCTTTGGCCGGCGGGAAGTTCATAGAACCATTCCAAATGGGCCCGGCTTTGATCGCATCGGCCCTTTTCGTTTTCATCGCGGTAGGCGAAAAAATAATAGCGGCTATTTCCGCTTTGGATATCTTCATCGTAGTAGGGGCTGTCGCCGGTTCCGTAAAACAGCCGGATATTGTAGCTCACGCTGCCTTCTGCGGTTAAACTGTTATTGACGACCGCCACCGGGGAGCTGTAAATCGGTTGATACCGCTGATTGATGGGAATATTGTTGAATTCATCATCCATGAAATCCTGGTTAATAACGCAATGGTTGATTGCATATAAATTAATATTTGGATCATCCGGAAGGTTGATTTTGTACAGGCGCCCTTTATCCGATCCGATGTAAACTCGGTCAATGTATCCGTTACCGTCCGAGTCGATAATGGTGGGTTGGCCGCTTGGCACCCCTCCGGCACCACCGGCGTCGGAGTCAAGAAAAATCCTGCGGACCACGCTGCCATCCGCGATATTGATCATATATATGGACGGATAGAGGGTGGCATCGTAGGTCTTGCCGGAGACGAAAAATGCAACCCATTTGGTGGTTCCACCATCTACGATTCTGCCAATCTGAGCAACTGACGGCGATGAGCGGCTGCGAAATAGATCGGGGTCGGCGAATTCCCACAGAAAGTTGGGATTTTCCGGATCGGTGACATCCAGACAAAACACGGTATCTCCGCCGTTGCCTTCTGCGGAGAGCAAGACGGTTTTCCATTGGCCGTCAGTGAACACATCTGCAATGGCCGGTGAAGCATCCACATAAGCTTGATCGTCCGCCTTGCGCAGGTTATTTTTTAGCCGCGGGATGAGATTGGCCGGGATGAAGGCCCAGAGTTCTTCGCCAGTGCCGTAATCCGGACAATCGCTACAATCACCGCTGCAATAATCTGGGCAATCACCTGATCGATCTTGCCACTCAAAATAGCCTCTATTTTCTTTGAAGGCGGTGTCCCCATTGTTGCCATGGCGAAATTTTCCGGCATCAAAGGCATGGAGCATTCCGTCTCTGGCACCGACATACAAAGCGGTTTGCCGGGTCGCCTTCAATGTCTGATGCGCTTGGTAACTTTCGCGTTCGGCCGCGGATATGGCGGTACCAAACAACCAATCCGGTGATCCGGGCGGGGTCGCTACGGCCGGTACGGAATGATCAATGGCTCCCAGCAGCCATTCCTTGCGTATACGGTCTCCGTCTTTGAAGCCGCGTACCCACTTGACAAGCCAGTTTCCATCGGCCTCGGTTATCTCTCCGTTTCCATCAAAGTCATAAATTAAGCCGTCAGGGATAATTTTGGTATTGTCCAGGCCCAGCATGGCATTGGTCACATTGCCACCGGTGCCGCCGGTAAAATCCAATAACTGTTGTTGAGCCGTGTAGTAACTATAACTTGCCGTTATGGGTTGATTATTATTGGGCGCCGTATTGAAGGCTATTTCGAATTCACCGGTAAAGCGGTTGATGGTTCCGGTTCCGCCCAAACTACCTTCCAGCACATCGGTATGCTTATCGTAAAAGCTTTCGGTCTGATCGGTTATGATAATTGTGGTTGCTAACAGTGGATGGTTGCTCAGCGTCCCGGAAAACGTTTTTTGGGAATCATCCCCGCGATCTAATACTTCATTGGAGACCGGGGTTACCGTAATATTCGGAAATTTAATATTTCTATCTGTGGGTGATTTTTGATTTAATACGATGCCGGCATCCCATATGGTATCCGTCTCGGTAACATCCGGATTGCGAGGGTTATACAGCTGAGTGGCGACCAGATGACCCCTTAGGACCCGATCTGACCAGTTTTCAGCGGGCGTCGCAAAATTACCGGAATAAAGCATGTTGGCAACGACCACCGGTGAACTGCGCGAAAAAAACCCATGGGTAGCCACGCTGGCGTCAAGGAGAAAGCCAATCACCCTGGGCTGACAGGCCTCGTCCTGACTGGTAAACTCGGCCTTCCAGATGAGTCGATTTCCAGACAGCCCCCTTCCGGCAAAGTCCACCCTTCTGGTTCGATAGGTAAATTCAGGGTTTCCCGGTGTCCAATCGGTTATCTGGCTGCCGATTGTTTTGGCACCATCTGCATTCAGGGTAAAGCTGTAGACTTCATCCCAACCGGTGATCTCCACCCATTTGTCGCCGTTATCAATAGAAAGATAATAGGTGATGCCCGTTTTACCTGCACAGGGCATCTGGTCATACAACGCCACCGAGACCCCGGTAAAGTAGGCGTCCGCCTGGTCAGGGACAATGGCTTCGTTAGATTGGAGCTGGGCCATGCCGCCGGTTTCCCGTTCGATTTGAAATATTAAGTCATTGTGGTCGGTGTCGCCTCCACCCCCGAGGTCTTCCCAGCCCAATACCCATTCGTTGGGCTTATTGCCCGGCGCACCGACAATGACATGGCCAAAGGATTGATCGTGTTCTAGATCCAGTGTGGCCACATCGTCTTCGGCAAACTCTAAATCAAAAAGGGTTTTTGACCGCTCGTAGGCGTCGGAGTCCATCCAGTTGCTGTACAGGGTACAGCCATCTTGATTAATCAGCGGCCGGCCCAAATAGTATGTTTTGGTAAATTCATTCCCCGCCTCGCCCTTGCTGCACTCGCCATTGCTTGACGTATAAACATCCGGGTTCCATTCATCCTTGGTAAAAATGATACTACTCTCATTATCCACCTTGAGGAAAAAGACCAGCTCGGTTCCCCCGGCAAAGGTTCCCAGCTCTTTTTTATTATCCCGCGCATCAATCCGCTCGTCACCATTGATATCATCGATCCCATCAGAGCTGTCCCTGGGCCCGGCATCCAAGACCCCGTTATTGTTGTTATCGTTTACATCCCGATAAATTTCATGTTTTGTCCCCTCGATCCCGTCTTCTGCCAGCATCCAGCCGAAATCGGTTAAATTGTAGCCCCCGCCCTCGTAAAGAAAGGTAACGGAAACATCCTGGGTGAAGGGGATGACAATCTGGTTGGGATCGATGGCTTCATACCCGGTACTCAACACCAGGTAACCGTTCTCATCGATTTTCGTATTCACAAGATCAAAATATTCTGGCTCAAATACGCCCATGTGATCCTCGTATACATTGTCGGCACAGCCGGTTATCGTTAGGGCAGAATCCGCTAAGGCGTTGCTGATAAAACAAGACAACACCGTCCCCAATATGACAAGCGCGAGTAATCTTCGGATTCCCATATTTTTTCCTTGATCTGCAAAATAAATTGCAGCTAGATAACCGGTGAATGTCAGGTTATTGAACATTCAAACCCGTTGGTGTAAAATCCTCCATCTTTCTAGCGTCGCTGGAAACAAAATTTTTGCCCGGTCCGCCCCCCTCCTGGGCGCTGTAATCTGAAATAGCCACACCACTAATGGTACCGTCCAAAAGCATTTCGATACGGCACGAGGCTCCGCGAGATCCCCCGGCTTCCGAATGGACATAAATCAGGCCATCCGTGTCAGTGATGTGATTGCCGCCGTCGTCATTATTCCAAATCCTGACCAGAAGGTCGATTTCGTCAAATTTCCGATCTATCACCGTGACGCTACCCTCAAAATCACCAGCCCCGTCAAGATCGCTGTCAACCGCACCCTGCAGGGCAAAACTCCAAGTTGGGGTTCCGCCCGAAGACAGAATTGCGCTGTTTCTATTTACATATTGAAGTCTTAAGAGTTCTGTTACATGCTGTAACCCGGCTTCGGCAGCGTAAAAAGCTCTTTCATAGAGCAGTTCATTTGTCGCAATTTTCATTTCCGTCGTGCTCATATTCACCGCGGAAACACAAATTATCGTCAAAAGAGAAAGGATCAATACCGCGGCAATGATGATATAACCATCTTCTTTTCTGCGGCGGAAGGTAATTTGCAGCATACGTTTGATCCTTTCAGCCCGAGTCGTGCCACCAATCAATCCGGCTTTAAGAGTTTTGTCCTTTTACAAAACGGATGGTAATCGGTTTGGCGTACGGATTTGCACCGGTCACATTGATCACGATGGTTTTGGTGGCCGTGACCGGTATATCGTCCTGGACATTCCATTCGATCGTGTAGGCGCCGGCCGTCATGCGGTGGGGATTTTCCCCTTGATTTAAATCCGAATGGCCGTAAGGCAACGAGATCAATCTTTCCAGCGATTCAACTGCCATTGTTGTTGCTTCAGTGTACATTTTGGCACTGGCGTTCTGTCTTATGGATTTAATCTGAACCGTTGCTAAGGCTAGAAAGCCCACTGCAAAAATTGCCATCCCGATCAGCACTTCAATGAGCGTGTATCCCCGGTTTTTTTTCATATTATTCATTTTGCCGAAAATATCCGTGTCAATTTACAGGTTCATATTTCGACAATACACTGTGGTCCGGACCAGACGGCGCTGATATGCGTCCGCACTGGTAATTATTCGGTCCCCCACGGTATAGGTCCGGCTGTCGAAATGTCCCCGGACCGGCTCTCTGGTTCGGGCCAGAATCCATATCCTGACCGCACGAATATCAGATAGCGGCACCGGGGCATCTAGCGGCAAACCGGTATCCAGGTTCGTGGTCAAATCGTAAATTTCATCGCCAGGGTCCGAGTCGTAAGCCCAGAGGATATTACCGTCTATCGTGGTGTCGTCGGTATCAAGATTGCCGTCATGATCATGGTCGAAGGCGTAAGCATATCCGACTGCCTGGATATTTTCGGCCACGCCTGTCAGCGGCCCCCATCCGGCTCGTCTGCCGAGTGGTGCCGCCCCGGCATCGGCGATGCCGTTGCCGTCGGCATCATATTTTTTTGCAAACCCGTAGGTCACTCTTTCATCGGAGCTGACATCCATGCCGCCATCCAGGTCAAACGTAATTTGAATCATATGCCGGCCGGCTGTCTGGAATCCAGTACCCGCTGATTCCGCATCATTATCGATTGCATCATCGTTATCATTATCCTGGCCATCGTTTGCGGCGGGATCATAGCCGGCCATTCTGATTTCTCTTTTTATCAGAGATACAGCTGCCCGGAGGTTTTGCTGCATCTCAACCGTAAGCTGCTGCTTCGAATGTGAGTTTTGACGAAACTGGTAAACCTGAAAAATCGATGTTACTAGAATGGCGCCTAAAGCCATTGCTATTACAAGCTCGACGATAGTGTGGCCCCCGGAATTATTTCGCATCGTTATTTTTCCTGAACGATTGCTTGCCATTTTCTTAAAATAAAATTTCGCAATTTATAGATTCAATTTATGGTCATGATCCAATGAATGCTATCCGATTGTCGCAAGTCGCTCTATTATTCATCTTCCCTGAGTATTCTGGAGTTGCCTGTTCTGTTGATTAGAATTCTCGTAAGTTTATTCCGATTATTGACAATAGATATGGTTCCGCCACTACCGGATGCAAGTCCCCTGCTGTTAAAATTGAAGGTATCGCTACTAAAATTTGTTTCCTGCAGGTATACACCGCCGGGCATTTTGCTGCTTTTTATCGTGGGTTCGTCCGCGTCCTGATCCTTATCACCGTTAAAATCGGTAAAGACCCTATATTTATCCTGATCCGGGTAAAATTTCACCTGCACAACGGCATTGTTTTTGACGGCCGTCAACCGCGCATACTGCATTGCAGACAGCAAATCCCTTGCCGCGCTACCCAGCCGATATTTGGGAAGCCAACCTAAAAAATTCGGGATGGCGATGGTCGCCAGGACGGCCATAATCCCGATTACCGTCATCATCTCCCACAATGTGAAGCCTGAGTCTTTCTTCATGGTTAATATCTCCTGCTAGCACAAATACAGGATCGATGTTTTTCTTGTGCTATGTCGGTTGTCTTATTATAAAGAACCTGTCAGGATAATTATTTGACCGCGCCTAAAAAATAAAAAGCCGGTTTACCCCTATTTACAAGGCAACCCGGCTGTCTCAGGTTAACGACTCGACAAATTAACGGTTTAACCTAAAATGAGACCCGTGGCTTTCCGACCCCCCAATTGCTCGGAGTTTGGCTTTATCAGGTAAAAAGTAAAAAGCCCCCTAAGACAAAACAGTGTCCCATCGGAGGCTTGATTTCAATTCGTTAGCAGCATCATATTCATTTTGGAATTGCTAGACGACAAGGCCTGGTAGAATAATGTCAACCAACTATTAAATATTTATGGTAATTCCTGTTGGGTGTCAACATAAAATCCTGCGTAACATATAAAATATTAAAGCAAAAAATTGTTTAGTGCGCATCAGGAAACTTGGATTTACATCCTTATGGCAGATAGCTTGTCTGCGTATTAAATTTATGGTAACCAAAGGGCTTTAACGGAGGGTGGATGTTTTCAGGTATACAGGAAATTCTGGTGCTGGTAATCATTGTTCTGGGAATCTTATTTCTGCCCAGGATACTGAATCGCGGACAGGCGCAACAAACGGTTGCAGCCAAACCGGCGGTCACGCTCAGCGGCAGGATGCGGTTGGCGATTGCAGCCTCTGTTCTAGGGCCGGCACTGATAGCAGCCTTTATGCAGCCCTGGAAACAAGACCTGATCCCTTACCTGTATCTCGGTCCCGGTCCGGTAGCGGTTGTCTGGATACTTTATTGGGTATTGACCGGATTCAGGAAAAAATAGATGGCTGGATGGTTAGAAAAAGGTTTAAGGCATAGGTTTTAAGGTTTAAGGCTAAAAAATGATGTCATCCTTTTTACCATAACCCATTCGCTCTAAGCCCAATACCAGTTTTTTATATTTCCGCCTTCCGCCTTCCCAATTCTCACGCGTTTCCCTTTAATCCGATATCTTCGGCCACCTCTTGCATGCCCAGAATCGTATCATTAATCAAGTCCGGAAGTTCTATCCCCAGCATTTCGGCCCCCTTTTCAATGATAGAGCGATCCACGCCGGCCGCAAAGCGTTTGTCCTTCCATTTTTTTTTAACTGATTTGGTCTTAACATCCAGCACGCTTTTAGACGGACGCACCAGGGCGGTTGTCACCACCAGCCCGGTCAATTCATCGATGGTATATAAGACCTTTTCCATTTCCGACTCGGGCTTGACATCCGTGCAAATTCCCCAGCCGTGGCTGATTACGGCCCGGATGTATTCTTCCGGCCAGTTGTTTTCGCGCAAAATTTCTTCGGTTTTATGACAATGCTGATCGGGAAATCGCTCATAATCAAGATCGTGGATCAGACCGATGGTACCCCATTTCTCTTCGTCTTCTCCTCGCTGGCGGGCAAAATAGCGCATAACACCTTCCACTGCCAGGGCGTGTTTTATGAGGCTTTCATTCTGGTTGTATTGTTTCAGAAGCGCGAGCGCTTCTTCGCGTGTCGGAACTTGCTGACTCATTTTGCGACCTCCATTTCGTTCGGCTAACTAGCCGTAAATAATATAAAATTTCGAAGTATTCTATGGCATCGGATTGGTCTTGTCAAGAAAAGATCCCCCTAGATAACTTAAAGGATATTATTCATTTTTAGCACAGCAGAGCCTTCTATCCAGTTTCCGGAATATTCGCATTGGGTTTTTTCTTGATCCATTCCGCTCAGGCGGCTATTGTCGCATTGAGAAAACCATAAACCGAACCTTGAACATGATTAAAACCCATGGAGCATCCAAAACCAGCCAAAATCAGTCTGATCGGTTTTTATCTGCGAAATATTGCAGCCAATTTAATGGGCAATTTCATCATCGCAATCCTTAATTTTTTTTCGCCACTAGCGGTTTTTGCAGAATGGCGAAAATATCTCATAGAAGGGGGCTGGATTGCGATACCAATTATCCTTGTCTGTATTGTGTTGGTTGGTATTTTCTTGCAATATCTTGTCCAGCGACCGATAACCGCCCTCTTGGAGAAGATCCTCCTCGGAGAAGGGCTAGCAATAGACCTGCAAGCCAAAGCAAGGCGCAGGCTATTGAATTTGCCAGTTATTCTTTCTTTAGTGAACCTTTCCATGTGGATCGCTTTATCGACAGTATTCCTGCCGATTATGTATATTCTGATAAAAATGTCGGTCAGCAGTTTTTTTTATGCCTTTTTCCGCCTCATCATGATTGGCCTGATTGCCTCGTTTATTTCATTTTTCTTGATTGATGATTATTCCAGGAAGCAACTGGTGCCGCTATTCTTTCCTGACGGCAAATTGGCCTCAGTACCGGGTGCCATAAAAATTTCCATCCTCAGAAGAATCAGAGTGTTGCTGGGTGTCGGAACCAATGCACCCATGGTTCTTTTGGTGGGAACGCTGGCCTTCGCTGTATGGGAAGTGCAAAACAGTGAAGTTTCTGCCAGTCAATTTGGTACCGAGTTACTTATTTTTGCGGTTGCTTTGGGTGTTATCTTTGTTGTTGTTGCGCTTAGCTTAAATTTTCTGGTTGGAAAATCAATATTGAAACCGATTAAAGAAATGATGCGACTGGTTTACAAGGTGCGCCACGGAGATTTCAAACATAAGGCTCAAGTGGTTTCCAGCGATGAGTTGGGGGTCCTTGGCGACGGGATGAACGAAATGACCGAGGGACTTATTGAACGCGACCGGATGCGCCAATCTTTGTTTCTGGCCAAAGAAGTCCAGCAAGCGCTTTTACCCCGGATGGATCCCAGAATAAGCGGGTTGGATATTGCCTCGACCAGTGTCTATTGTGATGAAACCGGGGGGGATTATTTTGATTATATCGGAGCTGATGAACCGGATCCAGGTAAAATCAGCGTCGTCATCGGCGATGTATCCGGACACGGTGTCTCCTCCGCTTTGCTTATGGCCACAGCCCGTGCGTTTTTGCGACAACGATCCGGTCTGCCGGGCAGCATTTCCCAAATTGTATCCGATGTGAACCGTCAGCTTACCCGGGATGTGGAAGAATCCGGCGGATTCATGACGTTGTTTTATCTGACCATTGATGCTAAAAACAACAGATTGAGCTGGGTCCGGGCCGGGCATGATCCGGCCATTCTGTATGATCCCGCTAACGATACATTCGAAGAGTTGCACGGGACCGGCGTGGCCCTGGGCGTTCAGGCAGATGCCCGATTTGAGTCAAACGATAAGAACGATCTACTGAAAGACCAAATCATCTTTCTGGGGACCGACGGCATCTGGGAGGCCCGCAATCCCCAGGGCGAAATGTTCGGCAAAGACAAGATTCATCACATTGTTCGCCAAAATCATGAAGCCAGCGCTAAAGAAATTCTGACCATCTGTTTTAATGCACTCAGCCGGTTTTTGGAAAACCGCGCACCGGAAGATGATGTGACGATGATTGTAATTAAATTAATAAATGATTAGTTTAGGTTGTTGGAAATGGGATCTCAACATTTTATGGTTAAACAGCCAATAGCGAGGTCGATAAAAAGCTTACAATGATAAGGAGGGACAATGGGTAAAAAGGGTCATGGGATTGAGGAATTGAGCGGATTTGCATCCGAATTCATCAAGGACGCAGGTAAAAAGGCGCTGGCATTTTATGGTAAAGGCAAACCACAGGTTAAATTCGATCAGGGGATGGTGATCGAGGCGGATTTGCGATTAACAGATCTTTTTCAGGAAAAACTTGCTGAGCGATATCCTGAACACCAGGTTTTCAAGTTTGATCAGGTCAACGAAGACTATTCCCATGAAGGGAAGCGGTACCTGTGGATCTTCGATCCGGTAGAGGGTGTGGCTAACTTTCAAGCAGGCATTCCGATTTGGGGAATGTCGCTGGCGCTGCTTGATAATTTTTGGCCTATTTTTGGTGTTTTCTATATGCCTTCCACCGGCGATCTGTTTCACGCCCGGGCCGGTCAGGATGCCTATTGGGGTAAAAAGAAGATCAGAATAGACGATGGGCAAAGCATCAATGATGAAAGCTTGTTGTTTACCTTTTCCCGATTTCACCAGCATTATCATTCGACATTTCCAGGCAAAATCCGCAACCTGGGGTGTGCTTCCGCCCATATATGCTATATTACAAGTGGCCGAGCCGATGCGGCGGTTATCGCCAATGAATCCTTCCAGGGAATGGCGGCAGCCCGGGTGATTATCGAGGCGGCCGGAGGCAAAATCTGTAAATTTGATGGCTGTGATTTTTATCTAAACGAATATCTGGACGGGCAAAGAATCGACGACCCCCTGCTGGTCGCCACACCTGATACGTTTATGCAAGTTAGTGATTATTTGCAGCCAAACACATAAGTGGAAAACCAAACCGGTCTGGCAGGAAGCCAACCGCAGCATTGACGGCCTTATTCAACGATACGCCGACAAGCTAAGTCCGGCCGTGACGTTGGACTCTTTGGTGCGTGAAAGGCTGGAGTCGATCTTTAACATACTGGATGACCGTTGTAACGAAACCTGCCCGCGATGTCCCGGTCCATGTTGATTACATGCCATTCCGTGGTTTGATTTTCGCGATCTGATTTTTTTGCATCTCAATGATCTGGCAGCCCCCGTCCGTCAACCCATTGAAGTCCTGAATGCGACTTGTCGCTATTTTAGTCCACGAGGTCGCACATTAGAACGGATCTCCCGCCTCTGGATCTGCACCTGGTATCTGTGTTCCGTGCAGACGGGCAATTTATATAGGAGACGCTCCCATCAGCGAAAAGATCTCACATTAGTGCTTAATGAAATTAAACGATTTCGTAAAGAGATGCGAGAGACATTTATCGGGGTGGTTGCTTAATCCGGATAAGCGTGGAACAGATTGTGAAAATGCGGAATAGGCTTAAAGAAATACCTTCGCGGGTGTACATCAGATACGGATTGCTCACGATTCCCGGAACATTTGCATTGGTTCTGGTACTCATTGTTGTCCAGAATTGGGTGCCGATTCCATCCTGGCTCTGGGTAGCTCTCATTTTGTTGTGGATTGCCAAGGAGATTATCCTGTTTCCATTCACCTGGAGGGCTTATGACACGACTCTGTCTGAAGTTTCCCACGCGATGATCGGGGGAAGGGGGATCACCAAGGAAAGATTGGCGCCAACCGGATACATCCTGGTTCAGGGCGAACTCTGGAAGGCTGAAATAACGGTCAATGCCCCACCAATTGAAAAAAACAAGTGGGTGCGAATAAAAAAAATAGAGGGGTTGAAATTGTTCGTCGTGCCGGAAGGGACCGAAAATGGAATTCGGCCTGCGACGAGTCGTTCGACCCTGAGCTCACGACCGAAGGGCTCAGTCGAATCGAATGCGCAAGTTGGAAATCAGCAGGAAGAATAAAGCAATAAAAATAACCACGCAAGGGCACGAATCATCACGGCAGTACTATTGCTTAAGCTATATATCTGTGTAATTCCGTGAAAAATCCGTGGTGAGAATATCGAGGTATGGGCTTGCTGAAAACATTGATATATGCGAAACTGTTTTTGTTTGGATTCTTTAATGTTAAGCAGGTGATCAATATGAGAATCGGGTCTGATATCAGACTTTAAATGCTGTTTACTGAAGACCTTACCCGGTGAATATTAACAGGAAAATGGCAGAGAATGACCTACAAATAGTTTTACCCGTAAGTGACGAAGTCTTAACATGCCCGAAATGTAAGACAGCCAATCCTCTCGAATCCAATTTCTGTTTGAACTGTGGCGCACGGCTACTCATTCCATCCACCAGCAATTTCAAATGGTCATGGATTATTTTTCTGGTTATTTGCGTCGCCGGCTTTATGGCCTACTTTCGCCTTCGAATTACTGAACCTGAACCGCACCAAAAAGCGCCGATCGAAATTTCTCCCGCCGAAACACCTGCTCCTCGCATAACCGAGGCCAAAACCCCGAAAAAAGAGGTTCCACTTAAAAAAGATGAGGCCATCTCCCTTAGCACACCCTCAAAGACCAAAATTCCGGTCGGAATCGTTCTCATTAAAGATATTAACGGGAAGGTTATCAATGAAATACCGGCGCCGGTTTTTGGCGGCGGCTGGGTGGCGTTGCCAAGACGGGCGTGTCTGGGGGGCTCCGAATGGATTCTAAAAATGGGACCTGATCTTGAGGTGAGTATTTGGGCCGGCATTTATAATGACTTCGATAAAATCGGGCTCTGGCGTATTTCAGAAGATTTTAAAATTGAGGGGCCGGAACTCTATCCCTGGTCCGGCGATGAGCAATTAACCTGGCTTTCATTAACAGCAATAAACACTTCCGAAACTGTGGAACTGGATAATCCAAGCGTGCAGGGAAAATTCACTGAAGGCATCCTGACCGGAGATATTCGTGACAGTGGCGTTTTAATGCAGCAAGATCGGGCAGTCGGCTGGACCTTCGGCGATATGATCGCCGGTGCGTTTGTCTGGCACGGAGATGAAGGCAAGTACCTGCAACCCGAAATCCGGGTGGATGATTTTTATCGAATTACATTTGCCAACAGCAGAGAAGAAGAATTTACCCGGGCGCTTGCCATGGGGGCAGATTACTCGAATATCGAACGATTGGAAGCCCTTGCCGGCGCTTTCAGGTATGATCCCAAGCTTACTGCTGCAGAAACTCCGGCGCATTTGCAAACTAAATCTGTGCTGGAAAGTATCAACAAGCTGGTGGTGGCAGCCTCAAAGGCCGGTTTTAATCGGGAGGTGGCTAATATATTCGAATCTCAATTTCTGGTAGAAGCTGCCGATGTCGATTTATTACTGAATGTGACCCGGGCAACTGCGCAAGGTTATGGTTTTGAGGAGGCTATCGAACTGGTTGACCTTGTGGTCGATGGTTTTCCGATAATTAGTGAGCCGGATTCGATACTGCTGACTAATTTCTTTTCGGAGCTTTATCAAAATTGGATCACTGTGCTATTTAACCAGGGTAATTTGCAGGGAGCCTGGAGAGCCTATCAACTTGGTGGCCGTAGGTTACCGGACGACGTTAAAATCCATCTGATAGGTGTTCAGCTGGCGCTGGCCGAAAATAACTGGGCTGAAGCCGAAGAACTTCTGGCAATGAAAGAGTATCCGGCCTCGCTAAACGATAAAATCACGAATTTGCAAAATCAAATTTCCGATTTAAAAGGGCAGGAGGGTAAGATCGTCATAAATTTTATTCCCGGTTCCCATCAAATACCTCTCACGGCTATCTTAAACCGGAGCTCATCTCAAAAGTTTATTGTTGATACCGGAGCATCCCTGGTAACCATACCGCGTTCCACCGCGCAAGAGCTTGGTCTGGCTATACCTAATCCCAAACGCAAAGTCTTTACAGCCGGGGGTGTTCAGTACGCACCGGAAGTAAATATATCTTCGATCACCATAGAGGGCTGGGAGGTCAAAAATGTCAGGGCCTTGGTGTTGGATATTCCGAATCAACCCGATTGGGGCCTGCTGGGGCTCAATTACCTGCAGCGATTTCGAATGGATATGAATACGGAGGAGGGGGTTCTCCTACTTGAACCCCGCTAATCAGATGACAGAGGACAGAAGACAAAGGACGGATGACGGGGGGCAGATGACAGATAAATGATGAGGCCCTCTAGTATTATAAGTAATTTAAGGCTTGTCGAGCACTTTCTTACTAATTTCTTTATGTACCGGTAGCTGATATGAAATGAAGAAATTTATACTTCCTTTTTTTGTTGTGCTGGGAGCGCTTGATTTTTTGTATGGCGTCGCATTCGGTGATAGAATCAGCATGGTTGCCGGTGGTGCTATTGTAGCGATTACCATATATGTCTGGAAAACAAGAGGTAAGGGTTCCTAAGCTCAGGATTTATGGTTCAAAGGTTAAGATGACTTCGCCGGATTTGAACTATTTAATCCCTCCAAAATAAAACCCATAGAAATTTCAAAAACGGTAGGCCATTGCGATCAGACAATCCCTGAACGGTGAACCTCTGAACCTTATATTTAGAATCCCTCTATAATTTCTCCCTTTTCGACAAATGCATTCACATTGGATTGGGCATTTACCATTGACTTTATGGCAGACGCCAGCCTGATGAAAACCGGATCATCCTCTCCCAGAAGTGACTTGGATTTTTGCAAAATTTTCAAGCCGTCTGCCAGATGCCCATTCATATCATTTAATATTTCCTTGCGTCTTCGATGTCTTTCCCTTTCCTGGGCAATTACCGGCAATAGCCGCTGAATTGAATATTCTACCAGTGCGTCGCGAGGCGCCTGGAACTGCTTTGAAATTTCATCAAGACAGGAAAGTGTTCGACGGCTGATCACAAATGTTTTCTGTATTCGGCTTAGCGTGCGAAATTTCTCGGACTCTAATTCCCGGGCGATGTGGCTTAAGGACTGCGCGTCTTCAATTAAATGATCGAAAAGGGATTTTTGTTTAATTCCCAGATGAACAGATACAATACTCATCGTTTCTATGGCCCTGGCTGATAACTTGAAGGTCGCCCGCACTGACTGGCGTCCTCGTAAATCTTGCGGGGATGGCTGCGGTAAAATGTCACTATCCATCCAGTAATTATTTCCATTATCTGCCATTTTATGCCACCTTATATTTATCTGCCCTGAAATATATCAATCGGTATACTTGTGCTTGGGCAATATTTTCATTACTTGTGTAATGCAATCATTAAAAGTAATATTTCAAAAGATTTTGCTATCACATTTAAATAGAAATGTAAAACGCAAAAATGATAATTGACGAATGAGCGAAGCTCTGATAAATTAAATCAATTAGCGTCTATTTCAATTGAATCCATGATAAAGCCAAACTTGTCGAGAGGCAAGGACGGAAAGCCAACGGGCCTTATAATGAGGCGGCCGAGGTTGCCAAAGGATTGTGCAGCTTAAGCCGGGTAACCTAAGTTGGGTTGCCCGGCTTTATTTGTTATCGAGGTTGTCATAGATAAGTCCCGTTCGGTCCGGGCTACTAGTAGGCGGAGATGTTTTTGTGTAGCAATTTAAACTTACCGTAAATTATGGCAAACGCTCTAGTGGACTGAGTTCTTAGATAAGCTGAGAGAGGATCCAGAGGAATGTTGATGTTTTCAATGCCACTGTACGAGGCCAAATATCATGAAGAGGAAATGTGGCAGGAGATTTCCGAACTTGAACTTATGGATGAGCTATACAAGACCTATAAGAAGGTTACCCCGGCAATCAAAGAGATGATAATGGGCAATGAGGTAAAAACACCTTATGGAAGTTACCGTCTAAAATTGAAAGGCGGTGAACATGGTGCAGAACAAGTCGAATTGTCTGCAGCCTGATCGAGTCTGATTATATTGGAGTGAGGGTTGCCGCCATTATTTCCCGGTGTCAAATTATTGACTTTCCATCTCTCCAATTCATATCCACCCATCCTTGTAACTCTCCATAATCATTTGATGATATAAATATTCTAAAATATTATTCCTTGGCATAAACTTTGCTGCCATTTATGGATCTATATCGATATATACAGTGGCCGATTCACTTGTGATGTAATTGACTTAAAATTCCTATCGGATCGATCAGCCAGAAATGAGGAGGTGTGTCTTTGATCTTTGATCAAAATAAAGAAAAATTTCAACCAGCTGCGTCATCAGGGAAGCCTCAGGAAAAGCCAAAGCCCCAATCTGAAATGTCTTCTGCTGATTCTGATGGGCAAGAAAAAAAGCCCTCGCTAACCTTTCTACCTAAACCGGACACAGCGCCAATGCGACCGGTTGAACAGGCGAAGCCCGTCCCCAACCCGTCTCAGGCGAGGCCGGCCGACCCATCGAAAACCGCACCGTCTATCTCTCCGGGGACGCCCGTTGAACAGGCCAAGCCCTTACCGGTGGATGAATTTTCAACAAAATCTTTAGTGAACGTGATACTGCCGGCCAAAAAATCTCCGACGGAACCGCATGCCTCAGTGGTCAATAAAAGCAATAAAAAGATCATCGCGGTGGGAGGCGCCAAAGGCGGCGTTGGTAAATCCATGTTTGCGGCAAATCTGGCGGTTGGCCTGGCCCTTTTAGGCCAGAAAGTGGTGCTGGCGGATCTTGATCTGGGCGGTGCCGATGTCCATCTTTATTCCGGTGTCAAAAGTTTAGTAAAAACCTGGAACGATTTTCTGGATAAAAAAGTAGATTCGATCAAAGACATCCTCACGCCCACGGCATTCGAAGGATTGTCATTGATAGGGGGGGATTCTTCGAGGCTGGGTAGCGCCAACCTGCCCTTTTCACAGAAGCTTAAAATTGTGCGCCACCTAAAAGAGTTGGAGACCGATTTCCTGGTTGTCGATTTGGGGGGGGATACGACGTATAACGGGCTGGATTTCTTTTTGCTGGCAGATCAAAAGATTGTCGTTTCCGGCACGGAACCGGCATCGGTTCTAGACAGCTACACCTTTGTGAAAGTTGTTTTTAACCGGTTGTTAGAGCGATTTTTCTCGGAGCATAAATCGCTCAAGACTCTGGCAGAGCAAATCAGAGACGGTTCACTTGAAAAATCAAAAGATTATTCTCTTGATTTCATCTATCAGCAGGTGCGTATCCGGGATCCCAAGGCTCTTGTTAAACTGAAACAGCAGTTTGATCAGTTTCGCTTGTCCATCGTCCTGAATATGACCGAAAGCAACCAGGATTTGCGGATTGCCGAGACAATGCAGAAACTGGTAAAAGACAAGTGCTTCATAGATATCGGGATTCTGGGAACGATTCCCTTTGATAAAGCGGTGCGCAAAGCCGCCCGGGGATTTACTCCGATTGTGGTGGAAAATCCGAAATGTCAGGCCAGCCGTAACATACACCAGATGCTGGCGGCCATAATTTTGCATAGGGAGCAGGAAGCCACCCGGGCTGAACTTCTCCAAACGACCAGCCGCATTCGCCGCGAAGCCAAAGAGCAGATCGATTCGGGCAATATGACCCTGGATGGGTTAACGGTCGGGCAAATTAACTCTGTTTTTAACCACACCCCCCGGCTGCGTCAAAGTTTTCAGAAAATTCTGAATATCATTTCCGGTTAGATGGCAGATATGCCAGAATAATGCCAGACAGAATTTTGGGCGCCTGCCTCACGGTCCACGGCCCGGGTCGCGATGCTGATGGTAGCCTAAGGATGACGGCCGATCTAATCTCAATAATTTTCACCCTGCGGGGGAGCCGGAGACTCTGATCGGTTTCCGCCTCCGGATTATTAAGGGCTCGGCATAGTATACCATGGCCTCGCCCTTAAGTGCCTTGCATCTGAAAGCCTCCGACTCGTGCAAAATCCAGGCAGTAAAATTACTGATTAATTGACCTCTTCATAATCGGCATCAACTACCTCTTCATGATCAGCGGAAGCGGCAGGACCGTGTGCATTGCCGGTACTACTGGCCGTCTGCTGTCCGGCCGAGGGGCCGGTCTGTTGATACATTGCCTGCGCCATCGCATGTGAGACCTGGGTCAGGGTTTCGGTCAGACCTTTAATTTCCGCGAGATTGTCACCTTCCATTTCGCGTTTCAGGTCAGCGGCAGCCTGTTCAACTTCGGCTCTGGTATTGGGGTCAATTTTATGGCCGTGTTCTGCCAGCGATTTTTCAGTGGTATAAATTAACCCATCGGCTGCGTTGCGGGCATCCACCAGCTCTTTTTTCTTGCGATCCTCCGTGGAATGAAGCTCGGCATCCTTGACCAGGCGATCAATTTCCTCCTGAGACAGACCCGAGGAGTGTGTTATCCGAATCGATTGCTGCTTTCCGGTCGCCTGATCCCTGGCCGATACCTCTACGATTCCATTGGCATCGATATCAAATGAAACTTCTACCTGCGGAACACCACGGGGCGCCGGGGCAATTCCGGTAAGCTCAAATCGTCCGAGGGTTTTATTCCCGGATGCCAATTCGCGTTCTCCCTGCAGCACATGAACCGAGACCGCCGGTTGATTGTCTTCGGCTGTCGAAAAAGTCTGGCTTTTTTTCGCAGGAATGGTGGTATTTTTTTCAATCAGCTTCGTCATCACGCCGCCTAAGGTTTCAATTCCCAGGGACAGGGGGGTTACATCAAGCAGCAGAACATCCTGCACATCACCCTTTAAAACAGCACCCTGGATTGCAGCACCCCTCGCAACGACTTCATCCGGATTGACCCCCTTGTTGGGCTCTTTGCCGAAAATCCTTTGTACACGCTCCTGGACCGCCGGCATACGGGTCATTCCACCGACAAGAATAACCTCATTGATTTCAGTGGCCTTAAGGCCGGCATCTTTTAAGGCGGTCAGGCAGGGAGCTTCCAGTTTGTCGAGCAGGCCGCTCACCAGATTTTCCAGCCTGGATCGTGTAATTTTTATGGCCAGATGTTTGGGACCATTGGCATCGGCAGTGATAAACGGCAGGTTGACTTCCGTTTGCATGGATGAGGACAATTCGATTTTGGCCTTTTCCGCGGCCTCTTTGAGCCGTTGCAGCGCCATTTTATCGTTTCTAAGGTCGATTCCCTGTTCCTTTTTAAATTCGTCCGCCAGAAAATCAATCAGTATTAAATCAAAATCCTCCCCGCCCAAATGGGTGTCACCATTGGTGGATTTAACTTCAAATACGCCGTCACCGATTTCCAGTGCCGAAACATCAAAGGTGCCGCCGCCCAGATCGAACACAACAATCGTTTCATCTTTTTTCTTGTCCAACCCATAAGCCAGCGAAGCCGCCGTCGGTTCGTTAATGATTCTCAGTACATTCAGACCGGCTATCTTGCCGGCATCTTTGGTGGCCTGGCGTTGGCTGTCGCTAAAATAGGCCGGCACGGTGATGACAGCGTCTGAAAGTTTTTCACCCAGGTATTCTTCGGCTGACTTTTTAATGCTGGCCAATATAAAGGATGAAATTTGCGCCGGGCTGTATTGCTTTGACCGGAGGTTGATGCGAACATCGCCGTTGGCTGCTTTTTCGATTTTATACGGCAGCACCTTGACATCGTCCTGCACTTCCTTTGAATCCCATTTGCGGCCGATCAGACGTTTGACGCCAAACACCGTGTTTTCGGGATTTGTTATGGCCTGCCTTTTGGCAATTTGCCCCACCAATCGTTCTCCATTGTCTGAAATTGCGACCATGGAAGGTGTTGTGCGTCCGCCTTCGGGATTGGTGATAACATTGGCATCGCCACTCTCCATGATTGCTACGCAAGAATTAGTTGTTCCAAGATCTATTCCGATAATTTTGCTCATGTTGTTTTCCTCCTTGTGGGTATGCACTATTTTTTGCGGTATCATAAGAGATTTTTTCAACTTTTGAAGGTATCTGAAACGCCTACCTTCCTCGCAAATCAATAGTGATTTATACTGATAATCTGTTTAACCATCTAAAATTAAATTAAAAACGTATTCCGCTAGAGATCCAAATTTTTTCATTACTATAATCTAATACATTAATTTAGTAATGCAATATAAAAATTATATGACAATCTTGACAAAGCAAATTTTCTGGTTAAATTTAATTTCATAAAACATAAATTGGCATAGCTGAGACGGTGTATTTAAACAATTCAACGGCCGACTTAGTCAACCAACTAACGAAAACCTAAGGAGGGAATTAAAATGATGAATTTAGTAAGATGGAATCCATGGAGAGACATGCCAATCGTGCACAATCGGTTAAACCGCTTTTTTGACGAGCCCTTTCTCCGAATCGGTCGCATGGATGAAGAGGCCAATCCGGGTCTGTGGAATCCGGCCGTAGATCTCTATGAGAAAGACGATCATTTTGTGATCAAAGCCGAGCTTCCCGGTGTCGACAAAAACAATATTAAAGTTGATCTGAAGGATCGCGTGCTGACCCTGTCCGGCGAACGCACTTATGACAATGAGGTTAAGGAGGAAAATTACTACCGCAAAGAAAGATCCTACGGGAAGTTTCAGCGGGCCTTTGCCTTGCCGACCGATGTGGATTCGGATAAGATAACAGCCGAATTTAAGGACGGTGTACTGCGGGTAGAAGTACCGAAGCCGGAGGAAAAAAAGACCAAACAGGTAACGATCCACTAACATCAGGACGTATTGTTTCTCAAAAACTTATTCATGCAGGGGTGGCATTAATTGATGTCACCCCTTTTTTTTGTTAGAATCTGACATATATTTAACCTAAACTCAAAGCGATCGATTCAGGGTTCAAAGGTTATAAGATTCTGGTTTCTGGATTCCGGCTTAAAGGAATTCGTCTTTTTTTTATTCGTGGAGAGCGGTGCAAATCTGTGTTCCTATTATTTCAGTTTTCCAAGGGGCTAAATTATGAAATCGTTATTTAAGACTATCCGATATTTGTTCAGCGGTTTTTGGCACGGACTTTCGGTCTGCCGGGTCATTGTGGGGAATTTGATATTTCTGGCGCTGATCGTTTTCCTGCTCTCGATCTTTTTGTATGATGCCGATGACGGGCTGCCGGATCAGGCTGCGCTGGTTTTGTCGCTGCGAGGCGATATTGTTGAACAAAAATCCGTAACGATGCTGTCCAATCGCCTATTTGGTAAAACGGCCCGGGAGGAAACTTTACTTAAAGATGTCATCGATGTGATTGACCATGCCGCAGAGGATCAGCGCGTTCAAGCGCTGGTGCTGGACTTGCGCCACCTGGGGCGAGCCGGAATCAGCAAACTGTTGGATATCGGAGAAGCGTTGGAACGGTTTAAAACCAGCCGGAAACAAGTATATGCATTCGGTGATTTTTTCGACCAGCGCCGCTACTATCTGGCTGCGCATGCCGATCAAATTAATATACACCCGATGGGCGGCGTGATGCTCACCGGGTATGGCCTTTATCGCAATTATTTCAAAAGCGCGCTGGATAAATTGTTAATTCAGTTCCACGTTTTCAGGGTTGGAACCTATAAATCGGCTCTGGAGCCTTTCCTGCGTGATAACATGTCCGAATATGCCAAAGATGCCAATCTGACCTGGTTGAATGTTTTGTGGGGCGCATATAAAACCAAGGTTGCGCAACTGCGTGGGTTGTCGCCCGAGGATATTGATGATTACATCAACAACGGGCCGGAAAACCTGGCACGAGTCGGCGGGGATGACGCGCAACTTGCGCTGGATCTGGGATTGGTCGATGCCCTTAAAACCAGGGATGAAGTGCGGGATGATCTGATTCAGTTAGTTGGTGAGGACGAGGATAAAAAGACTTTTAAACAGATCGAATTTAATGATTACCTGGCTGCCGTTCGGCCCAAATTTTTGCGAACCCATGCGGATCGATCAAAAGTGGGGGTTATCGTTGCCCAGGGGATTATTCTGGACGGCAACCAGCCGACGGGCAGGATTGGCGGTGATACCCTGACCGATCTAATTCGGCAGGCGCGCCAAGACGATGAAATCAAGGCCGTGGTTATGCGCATTGACAGCCCGGGCGGCAATGCGCTGGCCTCGGATATCATCCGCAGAGAACTGGAAATTACCCGAAAATCCGGCAAACCGGTAATTGTCTCTATGGGGTCCGTGGCCGCCTCCGGCGGATACTGGATCGCCTCGGCGGCTGATCAAATCTGGGCCGCTCATACAACAATTACAGGGTCCATTGGAATATACAGCGCCTTCCCGACGTTTGAAAAAAGTCTCGATTATTTGGGAGTTCATAATGACGGCGTGGGAACCACTCGCCTGGCTGATGCCTTTGATACCGCCCGTCCCCTTAATCCGATTTTAGCGGATACAATGGAACAAACTATTCAGCATAGCTATTATCGATTTATCCAAAAAGTATCGGAAGGCAGAAACATGACGCCCGAGGACGTTGAAAAAATTGCCCAGGGACGCGTGTGGGCCGGCAAAACGGCTAAGGAACTGGGACTGGTCGATGCCATCGGCAACCTGGGCGATGCCATACGATCAGCAGCCGAGATGGCCACTTTAAAAGATTACGATGTTATCTATGTCAAACAACCCCTGACTGCCAGGGAAAAGATGATCAAGCGACTGAATCGATTCCTAATTGGTGCCGTCAATAGTATATGGGGTCAAACCGTTCCCCGGGCAGTTCGGATGTATGAAAAATTCGGCTCCGACTTGGAGCATGTACTGGAGTTAAACGATCCCAAGGGAGTTTATGCGTACTGTCTGGTCTGTGAAATAAATTAGGCCTCAAAACTATTATTTATGCTGATTGTCCGATATGGTATGCTACTGAGAGGCAATGGTTTTTGAAATTACTCGCCCGGGCTTGCATCCCGTTCCGCGGGGCTTCGCTAGAGCACGCTGAGGTCGCAGAGACATAAAGGCTGCCTCAGGCGCAATAAAAAAATCCCGGGAGGATCCCGGGATTTTGTATTTTCAAGTTATTTTGCAGGCTGTATTTAAGTGGGTTATTTTACCCCATCGTTGATCAGGCCTTCTCTAATTATCTTACCGGCAATTTCATCAGCGCTTCTTTGGTAGGTGCCCTCTTCAATTTCTTTTCTGAGCTGTGCGACTTTTTCTTCGTTCACATCGGGAACCTCGTCCAACTGGCTTCTGACCTCTTGAATTCGTTTCGCGGCATCAGATATCACGACGGTGTCGGTTTTGGCTGCCGTTTTATCAGTGTTGTTTTCAGAAGGATCTACTTTATTTTTATCATGAACCTGGTTTACATAAGCGTCGATCTGGACGCCTTGATTTTTTTCTATTTCCATTGCCACTTCTCCTTGATCCGAATCTCTATTAATAAGCTTAACTCAGTATCGAATATGTGTCAAATTTGTTCGCAATTATATTATCGGCCATCAAGGCCTAAACTTTAGCTTTTTTTAGTCAAACCCAGTGGCTGCGGGCCTTCATAAAGTTTATTCAGGTGCTGGCTGGTCGCTCGCTACTGGCTGCTGGTTTCTCGATGCCGGTCTCTATGGCTTATAATTCAGGGCTCAGGGCGCACGGTACAAGGATTTAGAGCTATTAGAATAAAGCGCCAAGCGTTAGAGGCATAAACCCTATTGCAAAAAAATGATGGCATTTCTCGCTAAAATCTGACCCTGTGCAGTCTTTCCTTTCTCATAATTGCCAACCACCGCATGTTTGCCGCGACATAGTCCCTTTCGCTTGGGACGACGGCGGGTCCGGCTTGCTTATCCCCTTCCCTTGACATTTCACATTGTGGTATTAATTATTTTTATACGCACGATAATATCTGGCATACTATTGTTATTCATCCAACGTTGCTCGCTTCCAATTCAGATGGGACGCTTTACCCGCGATAAGACACCCCACAGCTAATTCTGAGAACCTCAAGCGCCAAACTCTAATTATCGCCAGACTGATTCGGCTTGCTATGGGAGGTGATAGTTATGCAAATCGAGCGAAGAAAACATCAGCGCTATAAAGTTAAAGACAATGCCTTTGCTATAATCAACCCTGAGCCGGTCAGGTTGGTCCCAATTTTAGACGTAGCTATGGAAGGGGTTGGCGTCTATGTGAATAACGAAGACCAATGGCTGAACAAAGCTTCAAAACTCGAAATAATGGTGGCCGATTGCAGCTTCTATCTAGAAAATCTTTCCTTTGAGTCCATCTCCGACTTCAACGCATTACCCGCCAATCCCTCTAATCTGTTTGATGGCAGGCGCTGCAGTTTAAAGTTCGGTACGCTGACGCTCAGTCAAAAATCAGAGTTAAAATATTTTATTCGAAACTATGCTCAAGGCGGAACGCTCTGGCAGGTTATGCAGAAATTCAGCAATGTGTGGCATCCGTTCAGAGCACATAAGCATTCAGGACCACGCTGCAATTCCGTTGTCTGGCAAAATTTTCACCGTCCGACGGTATAATATATCTATACTATCCTGCGCATTACATTTTTTCTCACATTCGCCCGGCCTTGCGTCAGCTGATCATAACGGTCTATGGTGTAAGGTATAAGGTCTAGGGTAAATTGTTTAATTTAAAGGCTTGATTTCAATGCTACCGGATTGTTATCTTAAACTAAAATGGATGGGATCCAACGTGAGCCTTACACCTTAAACCGTACACCTTTTACCGTTTTTATCTGTCTCTATGCTCACCGCACAGGAAGAAAACTACATTTTAGCCCATGCTTATGTTCCCGAGCATGTTGTCGGCTTGATAACGAGTCTTTCAGCAGGGGAACCATTTCTGATCGAAGACCACTTTTTTTGCCATAAGCATGATTGGATTATTTTTATCGGATACCCGCTGCAGGATCGCTTTGATCCGGATGATTTCGAATCGGTTCTGGAAAAAATCAAGAGCCGGTTCAAACCTGCACGAATTTCGCTCATTGCACCGGCACTGCCTGATCGACTTATCTCCAATTGCCGGGAAAGAGACAGTGATTATTACTACACGCTGGATACCCGAAATCCGATCATTCGCAGCCCGGTAAAACGTAATTTGAGAAAAGCCGCCCGACGATTGACGATAGAGCGTGCAGTTCGAATGGGGGACGCCCATCAGGAGTTGATGCATGAGTTCGTGCGGGATGTGGACCCTCCGGTGCGGGTAAAAAATCTGCTTTTTAAAATGCCGCAATACATTGCAGCAGCCCCGCATGCATTTGTGTTCAATGCATGGGGCCCCAAGGATGAATTAGCGGCATTTTACGTAATCGATCTTGCAGCAGAAAACTTTGCCAATTATATTATCGGGTGCTATTCTAAACAAAAATATGTTCTTGGGGCATCTGATCTGTTATTGATGGAGTTGATTAAAATAAGTAACGAATTTGGTAAGCGATATATTCATCTCGGTTTGGGGGTTAACCGGGGGATCCGGCGATTCAAAGAAAAATGGGGGGCAAAACCCAGCCGCAATTATGAGATGTGTGAACTGACCATCAAAAAGCCCTTAATAATGGTAGCGATCCGGGCGGTAATTGACAAGGCACTATCAAATTTTCAGTGACTAAAGGAAGTCGCATGTTTTTCAGGCGATCGAAAGAAAAAGAGCTAAAAATGATCTGGCAACTGGAGAAAAACAACAAAAAATCCCTGCTTATCGGTACTGCTCACTTTTTCCCCAATAGCTTTAAAACATCGCTTACTCAATGCCTTCAAAATGCACGGACGGTCATGTTTGAAGGACCATTGGATCAGGACAACATGGCCCGGGTGGTTAATTGCGGCATCGACAAACAGAGCAATTATCACATTTTTGATGAGCTTGACGCTAAAACCATCGATAGAATCAGCCACGAAATCGCACCTAAATGCCGTGATAAGGATAAGTTTTTAATTTTCAATCTACGGAAATTCAGCATCGAAAACCCGGTATATGAAATGGTTAAGGGGATGAAGCCCTGGTTGGCTTTTTTTACCATCTGGTCAAATTATTTGCAAAAGAATGGTTGGACCTATTCAGTTGATTTGGAAGGCTACTCCCTTGCCGGCCAACTAGCTAAAAAGATTGTATTCCTGGAAACGATCGAAGAGCAGATAAGCGTATTGGAAAACCTATCGCGGGATCGTATCATTGAATTTTTGAACCGAGTTGACCAGTGGCCTAAGCAAGTGCGGGAATATGCTTCGTGCTATCTGGCCGGTGATCTTGAAAAATTAAAAACCAAAGGACTTCGTTTTCCCAGTCGCCATCCTTCAGTCATCAATCACCGCGACCGGATCTTTTATGAGAGAATGTCCGAATATTTGAACCGGGGTGATGCAGTCGCATTCGTCGGGGCACCCCACGTGCGCGGCATGAGTAAATTGCTGCGTGATGACGGTTATACAATCAGCGGGCCTATCATTCCAGCGGAAGACAGAGGATAATGAATTCGGATGTCGGAATTCGGAAGTGGGAAATAAAGGGCAGAAGACAGATGAAGGAATTCGGAAACCAGCAACCAAAAACCAGCAATACGGCCAATAGTTCAACGGACAGCTACCAGAAGGCTCTCAATGCTGCGCTTCGTATCCTAACTGGCCGTGACCACTCAAAACATGAGCTGACCCGAAAACTGAACCAGCGCGGTTTTACGCCGGAAGATGTCGAAAATGCTGTTTCGGAGTGTGAGCGGCTCGATTATATTAATGATGAACGCACGTCCCGGGCACACATCCGACAGCTAATCCTCAAAGGTTATGGCGCAAAACGGATTCGGCAAGAGATGAACAAGAAGGGCCTAAGGGGGAGACGGATAGAAAATATTCTTTCCGAAACCGTTTCTGATACCGCTGAACGGGAGGCTGCCGAGCGTATTTTGAAAAAAAATAGCAAGCGATTTGAGCGGGAAAGTGATCTTAAAAAAAGAAGGGGCAAAATTTACAGATTTCTTTACGCGAGAGGATTCCCGCAAGAGATAATCGGGGAACTTATCGCGAAATTAGGCTAACCGCAGATTGGTGAGCTTCCGCATCAGCGCAATTTAAATGAAACAATCAATCAGAGCGTTGAGTATGGACCCACAAGGATTTATGCCAATCTGTATATGAGATCATCCGTTATTCAGTCCCAATATTCCATTTTTACGCCAATTCACAGCACGAATTTTCCGTAGCCATTTACCGGCAATTGGCTCCTTATATTAATGCACCGTTCACAAATAGAACCAAACCCGTTATCGATGTTATTTCGCTTGGAGGATGGGAATTATGAATCAACCCCCAAAATATAGTAAACATATACGATTAGATAATTTAAGGGCAATTGCCCTTGTCATAATAAGTCTAATACTAATTGCCGGTTGTACCGCCAAATATGGAAGTCTCAAACAGGATGCCGAAGTTCAGCAGGCCTTTGAATCCAATCGGTTACCGATGGATTACAAATATTTTTACTATGGTGACTCCGAACCATATGTCCTTTTTGGAATCGAACCTAGATATGAAATGGATTCGAAAATGTGGCGGGATATCGCCCCGGATACGGCAGAATTCGAAGATATGACGCGCTGGATCTGGGAGGATTACGGCTACTATAAATTCGGCGCCGATATTCTGGATCCGAATGGAATCAAAGTTGGGATCATGTATACTGCCATTAGAGAAACCAGCGTGAAGTTTGTAGGTGATAATCAGATTGTCGTTATACCCAATACACCCTTCCTGTGGGGTCCGGAGTCAGGTGGAGGCGGTGGTATCAGGGTGCCATAAAAATCAATCCTTCTTTTTAAATAGATTCTTAAAAAGATTCTGAACACCCTGTTCAACATTCTTTTGCATAACCTGCTGCATTAGGTCGCCGGTTGCATCCTGAAATGCGGCTTGATTGATCTTTGGATTAGAAGCAGACCCGCGGATGGGAACCTTGATGGTCGTCCCCTTCAGGAATTGATAAGCATCTTTACCCACCATCTTTGAGGTAACCGGAATCCGGGCAATAAAATCAAGGGTATCATCGAAACCGATTGATCCATGGATTGTAAACTTGTACTCAGCAACATCCATAGTAATCGGTGAACATGTCACCCGGCCTTTGCGGGCCCTAAATTCAAAGCTCTGATCATTCAGAATAATTTCCCGTTCTTTAATTCCTCCCATACCCAGCAATTGGGATAAAAATGGAGTCGAATTAAGCCGAATGCCGTTTAGGTGCAGGGTTCCGGCAAATGATGCTTGATTTTTGCCATTTTCCGACAGAGGCCATTTAAAATTTTCCATGTACAGACCCAGAATACCCGCCGGCATAACTGCGTCTTTGAATAAAGGATGCAAGGTTGCCAGAAGCCCGTCAATCAAGCCTTGGGTAATTTTTATATCTTTTAAGAGGTCGATATTTTTTTTAAATGAAAGAATATATGGTTCTTTACGCAGGTCTAAGATCGGCTGCATGGCCAGCGTACCGCCGTTGGCCGGCGATTCCAAATGGGCATCAGCGGAAGCATTGACCAGGCGGATCGGCACCTCCTGCGGGGTTAGGCTCAGGCCGTATGCCATTACAGAGTCGACATGAAGGGCTCCTGAAAAATTCAGGTGCTGGAGTGGATCCTCCCACCGATCTCCTTTGGAAACCAGCTTAATGGTAAAGGGGGTTGCTTTTTTCCCTGTAATTTCAATCGGTCCTTTGCCAGTTTTTTTCAGGTACTCGGACACCAGGCTCAGGTCCGGAGCCATCGTACCCTTGGCCTCAAAAACTTTGTTCTTGCCGGTTTGATTGAGCTTGCCATTGGCGGTTAGCTTTAGAGCATTGGAATTGACTTTGAAATTGTCAATGGTCAGTTGTTTGCCGTCAGGGCTGCGTTTTAAATCTGCATCTAAGCTGACTTTTTTTTCAGAAATGGTCGGCAGGGTTGGTGATGCCAGTTTAAATGGTGCCAGATGTCCCCGCAGCTTTAAGTACTGTGCTTTGGGATTTGAAAAATCCACATCAATATCAAACGTGCCCTTGCCTGATATTTGTGTCTTTGGAGGAAGTTGAATAAAATCACCATACCCGTTAACCAGGTTGTTCAGATCCAAATCGGCCGTACCGTGGGTTTTCATGTCTTTTTGGGCATTTGCCCAGTCGGCAATCTTCAGTTCGGGTATCCGGACCGCCCCAGCCTGTCCGGTGATATCGACAGGTGCCAGAAAAACAGATCGGGTGTTAAAATTTAATTTACCTTTGGTGGCCAGAGACAACCGGTTTTCTCGAATCGTCTGTTTATCCTGGCGGTAAACTAATTTTCTGGTGTCCATGGTCGTTGAGCTCAGCGTAAGTTTTCCATTATGCAACGTGCCGCTGGTTTGAATGGCGGACTGACCTGCCAGCGAGGTTTTCGGTGTCAGCATATTGAGATTTCTCAAAAGAGATGAGAGTTGCCGGAGGTCTATATTTGTGTCCAATTTTAGGGCGGACGCATCCGGCAAGCCGCTTATAGTGTTCCAGGTCACGTTGTTGGCGTTGATATTGCCGGTGGCAAGCAAGGATTCAACTTTTGCCTGCAGCTGAATGAGGTTGCTGGCTGCAAGCGTTTTGCCGACATCGATGTCGGAGGTGACATTGGTGAGGATATCCTGCTTTAGCAGTATGCGCTTGCTATTGCGGCTCAGCACGAAGTTTTTAACAGCTAAATTTAATTTAGCGTGACTGATTTTTTTTGATTTTTCCTTTAATTCAAGATTAACTTTAAGGTTTCCGCCGCCATCCCATTGTTTTATTTCGATAAATTTTTTAAATTCTTTCAGGGCCGCTTTGATATCGGCTGCAAGCCTCGCCTTCATGTTGCTGAGATTGCCCTGCCCCTCAGCATTTAAAAAAGCTGAGCGCAGCGATAAATTATCCAATTGTAAGCCGTCCGGGCGCATTTCGCCTTTGGCGTTTAGGGTGACCGGTTGGTCCCAGGCCACCTTCTTATTGTTGCTGACGCCCTTAATTCGGTCAATGCGGGCGCTGCCGTCAAACGAAGTTGATTCTCCGGAGGTATTCAACCTGGCAGAAAGCGCCATATTGCCCTCTGTTATCCGGGTACCCTCGCGCAGTTTGAGCGTGCCGGGTATCTGCGTAAACACTGCGGCCAGATTTATTTCGGCATTGCCGGCCAGGTGATCAATCCCCCGGGCAGCAAATCTTCCCTTGGCAGATCCGTTTGCCAGAGAAGAGTCAAACACCAGATTATTAAAAGACAGGCCGCCGGAGTCACCGCTGGCATCCAGATTTACTGAAATCCCATTGACGACGGGGGTGTCGGAACCCAATGGTCCGCCATGCAGTTTGAGTTTGGGAATCGACAGATTACTCAACAACTGCAGGTTTTCGGCCGGGCTGCCGGTAAGCGTCAAATTTGCATTCAGACGCCCATTTGCAGCTGGGATTGACACCCGGGATGCGATGATTGCAAATACATCTTCCAACTCCCAACTATCGATGCTTAATTTCGAATCTGATTGGATCTTTTGGATATTCAAGGGGTCGTTCGCTGCTAAAGTCAGGGTGCCTTCGCCGGCCGCCTGTCCGCTATTATCGCCGGATTTGACGGAAAATTGATAAGTTATCGGATCCTGCGGGCCGGGGGCGTCCAGGACAGCGTCCAGATTTTTGGCAATTACTTTTTCATCGCCTCCAACTGCAACGGTATGAAGCGATCCATTGGTTATCCTGAATTGACCGTATATGGTCGGCGATCCGGTTCTGTTGCCCCCATTTGGTTTTGGTTCCGGCGGCTGCGGAGCCGGCTGGCTGTCCTTGGGTTTCGTAGTCTCGGATTTTTCGGGGAAATATAAAACGACGGCCGGATCGACTACCTCAACCGTACCTAAATTGCCGCCGCCCAGAACCAGATTCCAAAGCCCGCTGCTGGTTTTAAATTCTGCTATTCGGGCGAGCAGATTATTCTGGTGGTTGTCATAGACAATTTCTTTTAATTCAATTTTACCAAACCAGCTCAAAGACCACGCTTTGACCTGAAGCTGTCCCGGTATTTGCTGATTTACCGTTTGCATGACATAGGGCTTCATCATATCGCTGGATACGATACCCGGCAGCAGTGCAACTACAATCAGCACTGTCAGCAGAACAGCACCCAGAATACTCAGAATAATGCGTTTTTTTTTAATGGTCATTGCTCAGATATCCCTGATTTCCGTCTCTTAAATAATGGGACGCCGATGAACGCGGGTAGCGCAGATAGATTATCTCGTTTTCGACAAAAAAGTGAGAAATCTGTGCAGATCCGTGTCCGACTAATTTAAAAAATTAGGAGGAATCATTTGGAATTTGGTTTAATTATTAGGCGTATTGATTTTAGCTAATATTACAGCAGAATTGGTATTTGTCGACTCTGGGCCGGGATTATTTACGTGACCGGTTCGATTTCCACCCGGCAACTATTGCAGGCAAAGGCTCCACCCGGCGAGCTCTCATCTCTTGTGAGCACATTGGCACAGCCGCCTTCATCGATCCCCCGGGAATTCGGCCGGTACCAGGCACCCGCATCCAGACTGGCGACACCGGGCATAATCCGGTCCGTGACTTTTGCTGTCGTACGCAATTTGCCGCGGTCATTAAAAACAATGACCGGTTGACCATTGGAAATACCACGACTATGGGCATCCCCGGAATTAATCCAGATCGCATCGTCGCTCTTTTGTTTCAAATGAGGGACATTATCAAACATTGAGTTTGCCCTGGTTTTGGCGTGAGGACTGACAAGTTGGATTGGAAACTTTATAACTCCGGCATCTTGGGGTCCTTCCCAGGGTTCGATATAAGTCGGTATGGGTGGAATCCGATCGTTTTTCATTTCCGCAATTCGGCTGCTGTAAATCTCAATCTTTCCCGATGGGGTCGGGAAGGGATGATTTTTCGGATCTTCGATCTGTTTGCGAAAGGCGACCCAGGGTTGCGCTAATTCAATTCGGTGAACCTTCTGCTTTTTAAGTTTACTGTATTCAGGAAGTCCCGGCGTGTTGGCCACGATATCTTCGAGATACGCCTGATCCGATTTGGAATTAAAGTTTGTCAGGCCCAGTCGCGCTGCCAGCTGGGTAAATATTGCCAGATCGGAGCGCGCTTCGGGCAAGGGCTCCAGGACCCGGTTCATGTAGATATTATAGGGTCCGCCAAGCCATGGTTGTCCGATATCTTCTTCTTCCAAAAAATGGGTAACCGGCAGAACAATATCTGCGTAGCGCGCCGTTGGTGTCATGAAAAGGTCGTGGACCACGATAATCTCCGGGCGCTTCAACGCCTGCACGCCTTTATTGACATTCTGAAATTGGTTTAACAGGTTGCATCCTACTATGTAAACAAGCTTGATATCGGTTGGATACCCGCCGTCTTTTCCTCTCAGCAAGGCATCGTAAATTCTGGTCATGTGGATTTTTGGATTTCTTTGCCGGGGCTCATCAAACGGATTGGCAACTGAGCCCAGCTCCATAGACCCGGTTCCGCCTGCTACATACCCGCCGGTAATTCCAATATTGGCGGTCATTGCGGCCAGAGTCATTGCGGCCCGGTGGAATTGTTCGCCGAATGCAGTCCGGCCGGCTGCCCACCCTGTATACAGCGCAGCCGGTTTTGACCGAGCATACTCTCTTGCCAGGGTTATGATGTCATCTGAAGTCACTCCCGTGATTTGCGAGGCCCATTGAGGGGATTTAGGTACTCCGTCCTCGTCTCCCATTACATAAGTTTTGAATTTTTCAAAACTTTCGGTATAGGTCTTGATAAAGTTTTGATTGTAGAGATCCTCGGAGATCATCACAAGGGCCATGGCAAGCAGCATGGCAGTATCGGTGCCCGGTTTGACCGCTATCCATTTATCAGCCAACGCCTTGGCCGAATGGCTGAAACGAGGGTCAACACAAATGATTCTGGTGCCTTTCTTTTTCGCCAGAGCCAGATAGGAGGCTGTATCCGGGCCAAAGCGTGAGACCAGGGGATTCCAGCCCCACATGATAATCAAATTGGAATCAAGCAGATTGTCGCGGCTGTTTCCGGTAATATTGGTGCCCAATGTGGTTTGCGATGCAAAACTGGCAGCTTCAAAGGACGTGTTTCCACTGATAACACTGCACCCGCCATTTAAATTAAAAAAGCGGCGGGTAGACCTGCCCCCGGAACTATGCAGGGCACCTTGATTACCGGAATAATCCATCAGAAAAATGGAATGAGGGCCATATGCATCTTTTACTCTTTGTAATTCACCGGCGACCTTGTCAAGGGCTTCATCCCAGGAAATCTGCTGAAATTGTCCACTACCCCGCTCTCCGGTTCGTTTCAGGGGGCGGGTCAAGCGTTGCGGAGAATTCACCACTTTATTTTGAGACAATCCCCGGATACAGGCCTTCAAGCCGGGCCCGCGGGTATCGTCCGTTCCAATTTTTACAATTTTGCCGCCTGAAACATGCACCTTTAAAAGGCAGCGCCCGCCGCAGTCATAAGAGCAGGTGGTGGTGATTATTTTATCAGGTTGTTTGGATTCGGCTTTTTGGATCATGTCGACTATTCTACGAAATTCGTGTTAAAAAGCAAATATATTTGTTAGTTGTGAGTTGTTTGTCGGGTGTTGTTTTTCATTCCTGGCTGTTTCAGCTGCATACCAGATGAATTAAAATTCGATTAGGACATTTATTGTGCACTGGCAATCCCCTTGACATCAATCAATATCTGTTCGATACAATAATTATTTCACATAGGCCAGATATAAATCATATCGATATCGAAAAAATAATTATAATGCACAAGGAGCTGTTATGACCTTTGACGAATTTATCAAAAGCGTCAATGATGAAGAACCTTCTTCTCAACTTTCTGAAACCCTGACTTCGCTTTGGTGGGATAAAAAAGGCGACTGGGATACGGCTCATTCCATCGCCCAGGATATTCCTACCGTTCAGGGCAGCGCCGTTCATGCCTACCTGCACCGTGAAGAAGGTGTTATCTGGAATGCCGACTACTGGTACTCCCATGCCGGTCGGGTGCGACCGGATGTGCCGCTTGAAGAAGAGTGGCAATCACTGGTGGAAGAAATGCTAAGTTCCCGGCCTAATGCCTAGAACCTGGCTGCTTACCGCTCGAATAATAAGCTATCGAATCAAGTGCCGTAAATACCCAGATATTATAGAGTATAAGGAGGGTGATAGAGATGAACAAACTACAAGATCGTGTTGCGGTAATCACGGGTGCAAGCACCGGTATTGGTAAAAGCATTGCTGTTGCTTATGCGGCCGAAGGCGCCAAAACGGTGCTGGCATCGCGCAACTCCGAGAAGCTTGAAGTTGTTGCGCAAGAAATTGAAAGGGCCGGCGGCACAGCACTCGTTATTCCTGTAGACGTGACGGCTGAAGATGCGGTTGTTGGCCTTTTTCAGCAGGCCCGGGAGACCTTTGACCGGGTTGATATTCTGGTAAACAATGCCGGGATTTCCAAAGGGGCCCCGACTGATGAACTGAGCCTGGAAGTCTGGCAGCAGGTGATCGACGTTAACCTGACAGCCGCATTCCTGTGCAGCCGGGAGGCTCTTAAGATTATGAAACCCCGGGGTTCCGGACGCATTATTAACATCGGCAGCGTATCAGCCAAGGTACCGCGTGTCCACTCGGCGGCCTACACAACCTCAAAGTTCGGTCTGGAGGGGCTGACCCGGTCCCTTGCGCTTGATGCGCGTGATTTCGGGATTGCCGTCAGTATTTTGCATCCCGGCAATACAGCGACACCGATCTGGTCCGGCCGCGAGGAAATGGCCCGCCAAGAAGGGGTCATGTCGCCGGATGACCTTGCACGGGTTGCGGTGACGATTGCGACTCTGCCACCTGATGTAAACTTGCTGGAGAGCATTGTCCTGCCGGTGAGCATGCCCTTTGTCGGCCGCGGATGAAAGAAGGATTGAACGCCATCTGACCAATCCTGTAGTCGCCAGTCAAACGCAGACCGCCTCCGCGTGCCAATTGTCCCGCCCACCGAATCCTTCATCATCTCGGAGCGACGCGTTACTTAATTGATGCCAATGACCCTAAGGAAACCTACCTCTAAAAAGATCCAGCCTCGGGCAAACCGCTGAACTCTGCTCGAATTGGCCTGAAATTGTATTCACGTCGCAAAAAATTAATATTGACAAACTATGGTTAATCGGATGTTTGTTGTTTGCATAAATGGGGCCCTATTCCCCCCGGGTAAACACCCATTCTTTACCCGATGATATCTTTCGGTTAAATTGATAGCCCTCGACATCAAAAGATTTCAGATCATCCACCTCTTTTAAGTGGTTTTGGATGATATAATTGCACATCATTCCACGTGCTTTCTTGGCGTAAAGCGTTATGAACCGATAAGAACCATCCCTGAATTCTTTGAATGCCGGTGTGATCACTTTTACATCCAATAAATCAGATTTGATTGCTTTGAAATATTCTATAGAGCACAGATTCACCAGGGTGCCTGATTTCTCCTGCTTCAGAAGTTTCTTTAAAATTTCGTTTATTTTAGTTCCCCAAAAATCATACATATTTTTTCCCCGGATTGTTGTCAGTTTGGCAGCCATTTCCAGACGATAGGGCTGGATCAGGTCCAGGGGACGCAACATTCCATACAAACCGGACAAAATTCGCACATGCTTCTGGGCAAAATTAAAATCTTTGATATTATAATTGTCAACGTCCATGCCGGAATATATGTCGCCCCTGAATGCCAGCATAGCCTGTTTTGCATTCGATTCTTTCACATCAGTTTGCCAGTTGGCATAGCGTTCGACATTCAATTTAGTCAGTTTTTCACTGGTCTTCAGCAATTTTGAAAAATCTGACGTTGAAAGCTTGCGTAGTTCTTTGACGAGAATGTCAGCGTCCTTTACAAGTTCGGGAATGGTATGTTTTGATATACGGGCTATTTGCTGAAAGTCTAATGTTTTGGATGAGTTTATCACGATAATCAAAATTAATCCTCCCTAAAACAGAACATTTTGGGTTGCAGGATGATTGTTGAAAACTGAAGAGGGTTGAAAGATCGAAGTTCCGACGGATTAATTACTTTATGCTACGTATTTATGTAATTATATTATTGATAATTCCTAACTCTGTTTGATAGGTCAAGTGTTAAGAGAACAATAATTCAGGTAGCTAAATAAGATGCCGGAGGTATAAATGTCAAGTATCGTTGATAAGCCCGAAGACTATTATCGAAAGTTTTAATTTTATTTTTCTGGACATCGAAAAGCAGGATTACGTTCAAGTCTTGCCGGATTGCCAGAGACTCCTCATAAAGGGTGGGCTGCTGGTGGCTGACAATGTCGGATTCAAGGATGCCGATGAATTTAATCGTACCATAGCCGGGTACGGCGCCTGGAAATCCATTCCCCTGTTAGCATTTTGGCCCTTGCATTCCCCTGAAAACGATGCCTTGTGTCTGGCGCTTCGATGTTAGTAATAATATCGATATTGAGCAGGCATAAAATAGTTCTTTGCAATCCCAAAGGATATGCTAATTTCGAATTGGCATACGGCGAAAGGCTCACGGCTCAAGGCTCAAGGCAAAGGAATTCTACCCGTCGAGAGCCTCAGGGTCGAACGATCGATTTTTTTTAATGCAAATCCGTAGGATTAACTGACAGGAGCTGGGTCAGCGTCTGAACCGGGAACTTCTGATTGCATACTTTTAAATTGCATTTCGTTTAAAACTTGATAAGGTGCAACCATCTGTTCAATCATATTTACAACTATTTAACTTATCAACGAGTTCACATTTCACCGAAATGCAGGGGAGGTATCCTTGACGCTTTATTCAGCATTTGGATTTGTGGTGGCAATGCTCATTCTGGCAGCCAGCCCCGGACCCGGGGTTTTTGCAACGACTGCCAGGGCAATGGCTTCGGGATTTCGGCCCGCCCTTGCCGTAATCTGGGGCATTGTTTTGGGAGACATAATTTTTCTACTGTTTGCAGCGTTTGGTCTATCCATGGTGGCCCGGGTCCTGGGTAATTTATTTTTCCTTGTGAAAATTTGCGGTGGTGCGTATCTGGTCTACCTGGGTGTTAAAATATGGCTTCAGAAACCCGAGCTTGCTCAAGGCCATCAGAATTCGGCGAGCCGATCAACATGCGGTAATTTTGCAAGCGGCCTCGTTATCACCTTATCCAACCCGAAGGTGATTCTTTTCTATTGCGGATTTCTGCCGACATTCCTTGATTTATCCGCTCTCACAGTCATCGACCTGGCACTGGTTGTTGCGATTATCACAACAGTTTTAAGTGGCGTTCTTATCACTTATGCCTATTTAGCCAGCCATGCGCGCAGAATATTTACAAATGAGCGGTCAGTTAAGCGGCTCAATCGAACTGCCGGTGGTGTAATGGTCGCAGCCGGTGTCGCCATCGCTGCACGATCCTGAAAATTAACTGCAACTGAATGCTATAATGAGAATCGCATTGCTGAATTTAGTCTTTGTTGGAGTGGGCGGCTTTTTCGGCTCAATTGGACGTTACCTGTTAGGCGGGGCGGTATATCAAATATTCCCCAATCTTTATTTTCCCATTGGGACCGCAGTTGTTAATATTATGGGATGCTTTTTGATTGGTTTTATTACCGGGCTGGCCGAGGTGCGCAATTTACTCGGCCCTGAAATGAGAGTTTTCCTGCTGATCGGTTTACTTGGCGGGTTTACGACATTTTCGACTTTTAGCTTCGAGACGGTCGCTTTACTACGAGACGGTGCATTTTTAACGGCCCTTGCCAATGTGCTGATACAGGTCATCATTGGAATATCAGCTGTTTGGCTTGGCTTTAATCTAATCCGATACATATGAGGTGCGCGATGATACTACCGGAAGAAGGTCAGCTCCTCCGAATTTTTATCGGGGAAAGCGACAAATACGAAAGGCAACCGCTATATGAATGGATTGTCAAAAAGGCTCGCGCAACCGGATTGGCCGGGGCAACCGTGTTCCGTGGATTGGAAGGGTTCGGTGCCAGCAGTCGTCTTCATACCGCCAAACTTCTCAGGCTTTCCTCTGATCTTCCCATTGTAATCGAGATTGTTGACACCGATGAAAAAATCCAAGAATTCATGCCTCTAATTGACGAAGCGATAAAAAATGGTCTGGCGACGCTGGAAAAAGCCACGATTCGATTTTACCGCAGCGTAAAATCCGTTTGATATCAAAATTTTGTTTCAAGAAGCACTTAAATGATGGTGGTATCATACTTGTTGAACCCTGGTTTGATTTGGAGAGCTGGAACCCCGGGTCCATTCATATGCTCACAGCGGAAACAAAAAACATGAAGATATGCAGGATGAATGTAAGCAGACAGGATGGCTCTCTAGCCATACTCGATTTTCACTACTTGGTTGGAACGATGGAGAGGGTTCAACATTATGAAGAGGTGCATGAAATCGGTCTTTTCACGAAACAGGAGATGTTGACGGCTTTCAGCACAGTAGGATTAATTGCCGAATTTGAGGGAAAGCAGTTTTCTGAACGGGGTTTATATATTGCCAGAACAAATTAAGGAAAGGAGCATGATTATGGGAGAACACTTTGTACTGATTCACGGCGCCTGGCATGGCGGGTGGTGCTGGGATGGTATCATTCAAAAGCTTGTCAAAGCCGGACATACGGCTGAAGCCCCTACTATGCCGGGACACAACCCGGATGACGATCGTTCGCAGATCAAATTTGACGATTATGTCGCCAAAATCTGCGATGTGCTGAATCAACAAACCCGGCCCGTTGTGCTTGTCGGTCACTCCAGCGGTGGTTATATGCTCCAGGCGGCGGCGCCTAAAGTACCTGACAAGATTGCGCGGCTAATTTTTTTAAATGCGTTCATTCTCCCAGAGGGTAAAAACCAGTTTGACCTCGTACCGCCCGAGGCGTCAGAGGCCATGACCGCTGCGGCCCAGGCTTCGCCGGACAACTGTGTGCCGGTTATTGAGGACTTTGTACGCAATATGCTCATGGCCGGTGAACCGGCCGCAATGCAGGAGGCTTTGATTAAACGCCTGGTTCCGCAACCCTTGTCGCTTTTCACGACACCGGCTGCGACGGAAGCTTTCGATAAACTTAGCATTCCCAGATCCGTCGTGTTCTGTAACGGGGATGTCTCACTGCCGCCCGGTGCCTATTTGGGAATGGCCCAGGGACTGGGGGAATTTAATCTGGTCGAGGTTGCAGGCAGTCATGAAGCGTTTTTTACCAATCCGGGGGGGGTAGTCGAAGGATTTTTGAAAGCGCTGACCCAGTTGACGCCAAAAACCTGAAGGAGTGAATCATGATTACTGTTAAACCGATCAATAACACAACCTTTGAAGTAACTGTTGAAGCCGGCACCACTACAACTCACAATGTAACTTTGAAGCCTTCCTATTATGAGGAATTGACCGATAAGCGTGTGACACCGGCCGTGCTGGTGGAAAAGTCATTTGAATTTCTGCTAGATCGGGAAAGCAATACCAGTATCCTTCGCAGCTTTGACCTGCCTGTGATCGGTCAGTATTTCCCGGAGTATGAAAGCGTAATCAAGGGGATGCTTGAATAACACTGAATTGATTATTGAATACTGAATATTGAAGATTTGTGGCATTCGCTTCGCTCTATCATTTGATATTTATTAAATCGATAGGATTCCTTAAATATTCAATCGTCAATAGAAAATATTCAATTCTCGACCGGAGCCTGATAACTCATGCAAATCCCAGCTTTTAAACTTGAGCGTTATTTTGCCCAATATGAATTCAACGTAAAATATGTATTGTGCGCCTCGGACTGTGAGTCATTTTCGATACAGGATTTAATGGCATTCGAGCCGGATGCAGCAGATCGGTTCCATCAGCACTGGCTCGGATATACGGAATCCCAGGGCAGCCCTTCACTGCAGCGGGAAATCTGTAATTTATACGATAATATCGAACCGGAGCAGGTGCTGGTGCATACCGGTGCAGAGGAGGCGATTTTTCTTTTTATGCACTCAGTTCTTCATACAGCGGATCATGTCATTGTTCACTGGCCCTGCTATCAATCACTTTTCGAAGTCGCGCGCAGTATCGGCTGTCAGGTGACCTATTGGAGAGCACATGAAGAAAATGGTTGGTCCCTTGATTTGGATGCACTGCAACAAAACATTCGTCCCAATACGAAAGCCGTTATAATCAACACCCCCCATAATCCGACAGGTTATCTGATGCCGCCGGGAATGTTCCAAGAAATAACTCGCATTTGCCGGGATAAGGGGATCATTCTATTTTCTGATGAAGTCTATCGGGAATCGGAATACCGCCGGGAAGATCGACTGCCGGCTGCCTGTGACCTGGGGCAGAACACCGTCTCACTCGGGGTGATGTCAAAAACATATGGCCTGGCAGGACTGCGCATTGGCTGGATTGCAACGCCAAATGCCGATATTTATAGTCGGATGGCGGCTTTGAAGGATTATACAACCATCTGCAACAGCGCACCAAGCGAATTTCTGGCTGAGCTGGCCCTGCGCCACCGGGTAAAACTGGTGGCGCGCAATCTGAACATTATTGCCGGCAACCTGGCCCTGCTGGATCAATTCTTTGCCCGCCACCCCCACCGGTTCGCATGGCAGCGGCCCCAAGCCGGTTCTATCGGATTTCCCCAACTGATCGGCGAAGACGTCAATGATTTCTGCAGGAATCTGGTGGAAAATACCGGCGTGCTCCTCTTGCCGGGTACCCTCTACGAGGATCAGGGCAATCATTTTCGCATCGGCTTTGGACGCAAAAACTTCCCAAATGCCCTGGCGCATTTGGAAAAATTTCTTTTAAAAATCAGTTAACCACGAATTGACACGGATAATCACAAATTATTTCAACGATTAAAAGCAGAGGATATCATAAAGAAATTTATTTTTCGTGAAAATTCGTGTTAATTCGTGGCTTCTTGCAAACACCTAAACTGTTACAATATGAGAAACAATAGCCAAAACCATTTGTTTCTGGGCGCTGCCGCTGCCATCAGCGTCGTTTTTTTCTGGTCGGGTTGGATCGTCGTCAGTCGGCTTGGGGTGACCAACAGCCTGACCGTTTACGATGTTGCCGGATTCCGGTTCAGCGTCGGAGCGGCTGTGGCCCTGCCTTATATCATCTGGCGCCGGACCTGGCAGGGTCTAACCCCCATACGGGTGTTGGCTCTGACCTTGACCGCCGGTGTGCCCTACGCCCTGCTTTCCTATTTCGGATTCACCTACGCCCCGGCGGCCCACGGCGGAGTGTTTCTGAACGGCTGCCTGCCCGCATTCACCACCCTCTTCGGTTGGATCTGGGTCGGCCAGCGGATCCGGTCCTCTCAGTTGGCCGGCCTGGGAGTAATCCTGATCGGCGTCATCCTGGTCGGTTATGAGGGGTTTCTATCGTCAGGCGGTGGCATGACCTGGTTCGGCGATGTTCTATTCTTGGCCGCAATCGCCCTGTTCGCCATGTTTATGGTTGCCAACAGGGTTTGGTCAATAACCCCCGGGCAGGTCCTCTTTTCAGTGACCATTGTCAGCGCTGCCGTCTATATCCCGATCTGGTGGTTGTGGCTGGACAGCAACCTGGCGATTGCTTCCCGATCCGAAATTCTGCTCCAGGGTGCCTATCAGGGCTTGGTTCCCAGCGTGCTGGGCATATCTTGTCTCAATATAGCCGTTCGCCGTCTGGGAGCCAACGCGACCTCTGTATTTCTTTCCGCGGTACCGGTCGTGGCCGCCCTGGCGGCCATTCCGATTCTGCAGGAGATGCCGGGCCTGCCGGCCTGGATCGGCATGCTCACCGTTACAGCCGGCATCCTGCTGGCCCTTGGTATCGTCGGCAACACATCACCCGCCATGGTTGGCAATGGCCGGGAATGACAGATCGGAGCCACTGATAATTACAGCAGATTGGGGACGATCAGACGGCGCTGCTACTGCTTGGCGAAGACCACGGTCGGCGCAACGTGATGTTCCATTACAGTGGCGGTGTCCTTGGCGCGATCTGCTATGAGGACTTCAAGGTGCATATCCCTGAGGGACACGGCTGGTTGCCTGGGATGGATTTCTACAGCGTGATGCGAGATCCCGGTGAGAAGTATGGTGAGCTTTACCCGGGACTCTTCGCGGTGACGCCAATTCAGATCACCCTTAAAAATGTTTTTTTACTTCTTCTTTTAACACCTTCCCCATTGTGTTTCGCGGCAACTTCTTTACAAATTTGATCACTTTGGGACATTTCCAGTCGTGCAGGTGCGCTTTACAATGTGACTGAATTTCAGTTAAGCTGATTTCCGCACCGGGCTTTGTAACAAGGGCGGCTACTATCTTTTCCCCCCATTTTTCATCTTGTACACCGACCACCGAGGATTCCGCCACACCTTCAACCTGGTTGATAACGGCTTCCACTTCTTTGGGGGATATGTTTTCGCCGCCGGAGATGATAATATGTTTGATTCGATCCGTGAGGTAATAGTATCCATCCTCATCCACGTTACCCAGGTCACCGGTTTTAAACCAGCCCTGTTCGAATGTGTTTGCGGTTTCATCAGGTTTGCGCCAGTAACCCGGCGTGATCGCAGGCCCTTTGAGCCAGAATTCACCGGTTTGACCGGGAGCCACATCCAAACCGGTGGCCGGATCAACCGTTCGAACTTCCAGGCCCGGCAATGGGATGCCGATTGACCCCGGCTTTTTTATACCATGCAAAGGATTGGAAAAATTCATACCGGTTTCAGACATACCTTCTCTTTCCACCGGTTGTTTGCCGAATATTCGATGGATGCGCACAAAATCTGCCGCCAGAAGGGGAGCAGATCCGGAGGTCCACAGGCGCATCTGTTTAAAATCTGGCCTCTTGCCGCCTAAATATGCCATCAATTTTCCGTACATTGCCGGCACGGCCATAAACATGGTACAAACTCCGGGTCCTTTCTTTCGGCTCAGGGTTTCAATAATCCTTTGAGGAGAAAACAAATCCAGCATGATCACATGCGCGCCGGCTAGCAGGGCCGTATGCAGCGCAAAGCACAGTCCATGAACATGAAAAAGCGGCAGGGCATGACAGAGTACATCCGATTCGCTGATCTCCCAGATATTAATGATATTGCGCGCATCATGGATCAGATTCTTCTGGGTTAGTACAGCCCCTTTGGGTTTACCTGTGGTACCGGAAGTGTAAATGATGAGTCCGGGATCATCCGGGCTGATTTCAACCGGGCTGAAATCTTCAGTAGCTTTATGGAAAACCTCGATGTCTTGATAAGGTTTTTGGGTGTCAATGATCAGATTGATGAGATTGGAATCTAATTCCTTGATCAGTGTTTCCCTGCCGGGTTCCGATAAAATTATTTTGGCCGCTGCATCTTGAAACAGATACTCCAATTCGGATTTTTTAAATCCCGGATTCAAGGGGACGGCAATGGCACCAATTTTTTGTAACGCCAGATGAGCCACCACAAAAATTAAGGATTTTGGGATGAACAATATAACCCGGTCTCCCTTTTCAACCCCCAGATGCTGAAAAACATTGGCCATCCGGTTTTTATCCCGCTCTAATTCAAGATAGGAGATTTCCGTTTCTACCCGGCCATCTCTCAGAAACGTCATCGCCGGCTTTTCTTCGCGGGCTAAAAAGGTTTCAGAAAAACAATCCCCAAGTGACTCACCTGTCATATAGACCCCCTCATCAGAATAAATGATTACCTAAATTCATAATCGCGGTTAAAAACCGCTCCCACGCATCGATATCTTAGCCATTCGGCTATAACACCGAATGCTTGAAATTAGCGAGATACAAATTAATTGATAAGAAGTGGCTTCAAAGCTTTAGATAAGGTTCAAGGCCAAGGCGTTCCGCAGATTGAAAGCGGAGCGTACACGTTAGTACGTGAGTATTTCAATCTGCGGAACAACGCAGGCATTGAATCTTAGATGAGGCTTTGAAGCCACTTCTACCCGATCATCTTGTTCGGCAGCCATAGCGCCAGCTCCGGCCAGATACACACACAGACAATCACAAGAGCTTCAATGATCACAAACGGGATGACTCCCAGCAGGACATGGGACATAGGCACATCGGGTGCGATGTTTTTGACGATATAAAGATTCAGCCCCACGGGCGGTGTGACCAGACCAATTTCAAGATTGACCGTCATGATTACCGCAAACCAGATGGGGTCAAATCCCAATCCCTGAATGATGGGCAGTAGCAGCGGCGCCACCATTAAAATGACCGCCGCCGGAGGAATAAAACATCCCAGCAGTAACAGCAATATATTAATCAGGAAGATAATCCCCCATTTTCCCAGAGGCAGCGTTAAAATCAATTCTCCCAGGGTTTGGGTGGCATATAAATCGGAGGAGACATAGGCAAACAAGAGCGCGGCAGCCATGATCATCAGAATCATGCTGCTTTCGTTTAATGCTTTAGTAAAAATCTTCCAGAGCTGGCGAGGATTGTAAATTTTATAGATGGTCATCACAAATATCAGAGATAGCACAGCTCCCAATCCGCCGGCTTCGCTGGGTGTGGCCCATCCCCCATAAAGGGAGCCCATGATGCCGATGATGATTAAGACAAACGGTAAAACTTTGATCAGGGACGCGAATCGTTCGTGCCAGGTAAATGATTCCACCCGGGCGCGGTCCTGGATATAATACATGGCACCGGGTTGGGCCGGCACCAATTTGCGGTAGAAGAAAATACCCCCGACCCAGAGACAGCTGAGAAAAATTTCGAGAATACCCGGTAAAACGCCGGCAATAAAACATTTACCGATAGATGTTTCGGTGGCCACGCCATAGAGGATCATCGTCACGCTGGGCGGGATCAAAATGCCAAAGGTGCCGGCATGGGCAATCAAACCGGTGCTCAAGGCAGGCGAGTAACCGCGTTTTCGCATTTCCGGAATCCCGATACCGCCGATGGCCGCCGCCGTCGCCGGACTGGACCCGCATAAGGCTGCAAAGATACCGCAACCGATCATGTTGGCAATTCCAAGACCGCCCGGTATCTTATAGAGCCATTTGTGCAGGGTTTCGTATAAGTCTTTACTCGCATCCGATTCGGCGATGGGGGCGCTGAGAAGAATGAACAGGGGGATGGCCAGCAGGGCGAAGCTGTCCATGCTGCCGTGCAGCACAAAGGGAACGGTCTCCAACAGATGCGGCGAAAAGATCAGTATGAATATCAGTGATATGCCGGCCAACCCAGCCCATATTGGTATGCCGGAGACTAACAAGGCAAAAGCACTGCCAAACAAAAGCACCGCCAGGGCAAGTTCGCTCATTGCAGGTTATCCTTTACTGGAAATAGGTTAGCGGACGAATGGCCTTTGAAGTGGTTTCAAAACCCCATCTAATCCGCCTCCGGCGGATCTTTGGGCGCGATCTGAGGTATTGAAACCACTTCTATTTGTCTTTTTGTGTTTTGGGTATATTTATTTCCTTTAGTTCAAATCGCTCAGCCTCCTCAGTGATAGCGCCCTTTTTCAGATTTACTATTTTATCGTGGATGTAGACAAGATACTGCAAAAAGAGCAGGGTCATTCCCAGGGGCAGAAATAAATACGGAATCCACAGGGGCGGACCCCAAAGAGACTCCGTGTGTTGATTTCCAACAACAGCTTCCCACCACATGGGCCATGCATACCATGCCAGGACTGCTGCCATAAGACAGGATATGATGGAAACAATAATGAGCATAATTTCCCGGATTCGGGGTGAGAGATGAATAATCACCAGATCCACATTGAGATGATGTTCGTTTTTCTGGACAAACGGTGCTCCGGCGAAAACCACAAAAATCAATAAAAACACCGATGCCTCTATTTGCCAGATGGTGGAAATACCCAGTACTTTTCTAACGACAACCGCTTCTGTTACGATGATTGCCGCCGCAACCAGGCATAAAGCGGCCGTCCATCCCGTAAGGTAGGTCAACCCATCGATAACCCGGCGTAAAATTCGTCCAAGCTGTTTCATGATTCCGGTCCCACTTAATATTGAATATTTTCGATTGAAGATTGAATATTTATGGTATTCTGTCTATTTATTGATTATCAATTTTTGCATCCGTGGTGTGTCGCTTCGGATTGGCAGAATATCTGTATCGGAAGGGTTAGTTGGCCGTTGTAAGGTGAAAATTTATCCGGCAAAAGTTTTGACCGATTCTGGAAATGGTTTTTGGGCGGGGATAAACCCCGCCGCTACAAAACGACACGTTTCCTTTTTTACAGCGGACAACTAACCACTAACAATTTATCCAATGAAATTCATGTCAATGACAGCGAAGCGTATTTCATCGGGACGGACATCGAGCCGCATGGCTCGATTATTTCATGGCATCAGCAGCCAGATCCAGCAGTTCCTGCCCTCCATCAACGGTCTCGGCGAAGTTTTTCCAGGCAGTCTCTTTGGCATATTCCATCCAGGCGTTAAATTCGGCTTCATTCATATAATGGATATCCACACCGGCTTTGGTGTAAGCTGCAATCAGTTTGTCCACCAGGGTTTTAAAATTGGGGTAGATCCAGTTTACATGCATCCACTCGGCGACCTCCATGAAGATTTTTTGCTGTTCCGGGGTGAGCCGCTGCCAGGTTTTTTCAGAGATGACCAAATTTTCCGCCATATACCAGATGGAGTAATCCCGGGGCGCATTGATGTATTTGAGCACCTCGTAAAGTCGGTAGGAAACGAAAGAAGCGGAAGACGTCATCATGGTATCCAGAACGCCGGTGGACAGGGCATGGTAGGTTTCCGAAGAAGGCATGCTGGTAATCGATGCTCCGGCTTCGCGCATCATAAATTCATACTTTTTGCCGGCGGCCCGCAGCTTGGTCCCTTTAACATCCGCGGGTACTTTTATTTGCCTTATTTTGCTGCCCAAGCCGCCGTCAAACCAGGCCCAGACCAGGTTGCGAACCCCGTTGGCCTCCATCAGGGCGTCAACTTTTTTTCCGATCGGTTTGTTTCTCCAGGTGAGTCCCTGCTGGATGTTGGCCACCGAACAGGGCATTAAGGTGATGGACAGTTGGGGGACCTTGCCGGAGGCATAATCCAGGGGGAAACAAGACATATCCAGCGCCCCTTTGCGCATGGCATCCCATTGTTCTTTGGGCTTGTACAATGATTTGGCGGGGTAGTGGCGAAATTTAATTTCTCCATTGGTTCGTTTGGTGACCATTTCACCAAATACTCGACCCATCTGATCCCGCACATCTCCTTTGGCGAATTGATGTGATACTTTTAAGGTCATGGATTTGGCGCTGGAAGTTGCGGCTTGGATTAACAGAAATGAGACGGCAACGGCCAAAATAATAGTTAAGCAAAATAATGATTTAATGGACCTCATGGTACCCTCCTTTTTATGTGGTTTAAGCCAAAATTCTCCCAATTTGAACTATGGTTTTGAGTTTATATACCTCCTTTCAACTTTTCATTAAACTGCATGTAAGAACCTGATTAGTTTCTTATGCGATATCTTCCGATCCCATGTCAATCTCTATTTTGGTGATCCGACATTCAAATGTTTACCCAAAACGCTGTCGTAAATTATTCGAATGCTGGATAGAATCACGCCACCCCCTCTAGTTTCTTGATTGATTTAATAAGATGATTAGTCTTGTAATAGGCTGTTTTGAATTTTCCATTTTTAATCGAGGATATACTCATATATACAACCATTAAACGAATTAACGATTCAAACACTCAACGATTTCTTTGCTAGAAGTCTAAGGAGGATATCATGAAAGATCCATTTAAGCAGCAAGGTGCCTTTAGCTGGTTTGAACTGATGACATCGGATGTTGACAGTGCTAAAAAATTCTACGCCAATCTCTTCGGATGGAATACTGAAGATATGCCCATGGGGGATATGAATTATACGGTGGTAAAAGTGGGTGAAGAAGGTCTGGGCGGGATCATGTCCATTCCTCCTCAGGCCGAAGGCACCCCTCCGAATTGGGGTGTTTATGTTACCGTCGATGATGTTGATGCGACCGCCGGAAAGGCTGAAGGGTTGGGAGGTAAAATCCTTGTTCCGCCGACCGATATTCCAACGGTCGGCCGGTTTTGTGTGCTGCAGGATCCCCAGGGAGCAGTGATATCTGCAATTACATACGTCAGTAGTGAATAAATGAGGTAACCGCTCGGAGGCCCAGGTTTCATCCCAACCGCTGGCCATGCAAGCGGCCACTCTAATCAATATGGAGATTTTGGTTTTATGGAGCTTATTAGAAAAGAGAATATCGAATTTCGAAGTAAGGCATTCTATCCATTTTATTAAAAGGACCGAGCAAAGCCAAACCACACTTCGATATTCTGCTGTCTTTAGATCACATCTTTAGCGTGATTCGCTGTTTAACAAAGATTTGGCCATCTAAGCGGCGATATTTATTACAATGGAAACATCGGCCTTCGGAATCTCATAGGAGCGTCCTGTGATTCAGGGTTCAGAACCAGCTCGATCTTATTCGATCGGAATAAGGACGATATCAAATTCTCCGCTGGTTTGACCTTGGGTGGGATAATGTTGGGTTGCCAGGGTTTTGAAACCTTCGGCGCTGATACGAATGTGGATATGGGGCGGGCGACCGGAATAGGCAGGCGGTATATTGCTCTCAAATCTGTAATCACCGGTACCTCCGGAGATTACAGTTGCCCGATGATCGCCATCGTATGACCCGGCAGGATTGGTCAACCAAAACTCAATCCGAGCGTTTGCGATGGGGGCGCAATCGGCCGAGGACATAACCACGCCTTCCAGATTATAACCCTTTCCCACACTTGAGCGCACCGGAGCATCTGGTTCATAATAAGGGCCTAAATAATCAGCCGGGGTCGGCTCACATTTTTTGACAGAAATTTGTGTGCCGGACATCGGTGCGTGAGTTTTTGCCGCAACAGGGGTATACGCGCGGAGCAATATAATTGCGCAGGCCATGCACAAACTGAATTTCAAGATGGAAAAATTTCTCATGATATTAATATATGACGCATAATTTAAATTTCAAACCAGCAATTTTTTTGTTTGAATCCAGTTGAAGATCTAAATGCCGGAATATCCCGATATAACCATTTATATCGAACGTCTTGAGGCTCTTGTTGTTGGACAACCGCTTGAGCAAATTCGTTTTGCCAGCCCGTTTTTTCTGCGCACAGCCCAACCGCCTATTAAAACTATCCATGGTGCAACGGTTCGTGGCATAGAGCGAATGGGAAAGCGGATAATATTTGTATTTAGCGGTGAGCGGTTTCTTGTGATTCATCTGATGGTCGCCGGACGTTTACACTGGCGAAAAAAAGCATGTAAACTGCCCGGCAAAGTCGGACTGGCAGTTTTTGATTTCCCCAACAATTCCCTGCTTATTTCCGAGGCGGGGACCAAAAAACGGGCGTCGCTTCATCTAATAAACGGCCGGGATGAGCTTGCCGGCTTTGATCCTGGCGGTCTTGAAGTTTTTGAGGCATCCCTGGAAGAGTTTCGAAGCGCCCTTCTTGCTGAGAATCATACCCTTAAGCGATCTTTGACGGATCCCCACATTTTCAGTGGTATCGGCAACACGTTTTCAGATGAAATTCTTCACCGGGCCCGCTTGTCCCCCATACTGCTCACCGAAAAACTTGCTGAGGATCAGATTAAACGATTATACCATGCTACGCGTGCCACTCTGGAAGAATGGACCCAGCGCTTGCGGGATGAAGTTGGAAATGGTTTTCCGGACAAGGTCACCGCCTTTCGAGAAAATATGGCGGTGCACGGCCGCTTTAATAAACCGTGTCCAGAGTGCGGGACCGCGGTTCAACGGATTCGTTATGCCTCCAGCGAGACCAACTACTGTCCATTGTGTCAAACCGGCGGAAAACTTTTTGCGGATCGGGCCATGTCACGACTATTGAAAAAAGATTGGCCCCGCACCCTTGAAGAACTTGAGGTCAGGAAACTAAAGCTAATTCGGAATCTTGCGGATGAGCGCCTGAATAATAAATAAGGCAGAGCCAAGTGTTTGACTTCAATTATTTCATTCGAACATCAAAGTTTGCCATTTATACATGCTATGGTAATTCAGATACGATCTTACGATATTCCTCCTTTGAAAAAGCCTGGAGGGTTTCGGTGCTTACGGCGCCGCGAGACGATGTAGCAAGAATAATTTTGGCCACGGTTTCGGGGTTGGGGGCATCCAGAATCACCAGCATGTCACATCGACCCATGGTTAAATAAAAGCCTCCCACTTTAGCGCCCATAAATTCACAAAGCCCTTTGAACGCATCAAGCCGATTAGGGCTATCTTTGACGTTTTCAGCGCCTTTTGCTGTGTATTTGACCAAAGAAATATATTTGACATTGTAATACCTCCCTTCAACGAAGTATATAGGTTCGAATATGGTGGGGAGGATACTATGCTCCCGCCAGAACACGAATATTCTGTCAGGAGCGAAGGTGGCAGGTTTTAAGGATTTTCTCCAAATAGTTGATTACCGGATTATAATGTTTCAGGTGTCAGGGCAAGTGGGTGAGACCTTGAGATTTGCATTTCGATCTTATGTGATTTTAACAAATTAAAAAATGTTAGCGAGGAGTTAGTTGTCTCATGAGCACTGAAATATCAGTCGATCAATTACGAGAATTTGCCATACGATATGTAGATGAAGAGCCTGATCGTCTGGGAATCGACGGCTGGTGGCAGACCCCCCTGCTGACGGCCGCGCCGATTGATGCAAGGTTCGATCAATTACCCCGGATAGCGGCGGATGATCATCTTCATCCGCGGGATCTTTTGCCGACGGCTAAATCAGTGATTGTGTTTTACCTTCCTTTTATCAAAGCGCTGGTCAAAGAAAATAAAAAGGGACCCTGGCCCTGCAGAAACTGGGGCGTCGCTTATGTTCAAACCAATGATCTCATCGAAAGGCTGGGTCAGGCCTTGAGCAATTTTTTGTTGGAAAACGGTTTTAAATCGGGCCTTACTCCGGCCACCCACAACTTCAACGAAGACAAACTGATGGCACGCTGGTCCCACAAGCACCTGGCCTATCTGCTGAACCTGGGGCGGTTTGGCGTCAATCATCTGCTGATAACCCCCGTCGGGTGTACCGGTCGTCTGGGAAGTTTTGTCAGTGAGGTTGAACTCGGCGACCATCCGCTGATTGAGACCGAAGAGGCCTGCCTGCTTAAAGCCGGCAAGGAATGCGGCAAGTGCATCGCCGCCTGTCCGGTTGATGCCCTTACCAAGGATGACTTTGATCGGCGGCGCTGCTGGGATCGTCTTAATGAAACGAGACGGGTGCTTGATTACTTTTCCGATCTCCCGGAAAGCACCGACGTCTGCGGCAAGTGCGCCGCACTAGTTCCGTGCAGTTTTAAAAATCCGGTAGCTGTCTTAAAGTGATGACCAGCATATATCATTACATGATAAATTGCTGAGCATTATTCTCCCTGTCAACCATTCAACCCATTTAACCAGTCAACTTATCCACCATGTTTTTAGAACTAAAATATGGTGTATTTTAGGATGTTTAATGAAGCTTGGCCCACATATTAAAGAATTATTCCGGCGCGAAAGGAAAACAGCCCTTTCCAAAGGAGTAGCAGCCGCCTGGCCCATTTGCCTGGGCTATGCACCGATCGGCCTGGCATTTGGTGTTCTGGCCCAAAAGGCGGGATTAACGCCTCTGGAAATAGGACTGATGTCCGTCATTGTTTTTGCCGGCAGTTCTCAGTTTATTGCGGTATCAATGCTTGCAGCAGGGGCTTCGGCGGTTTCAATTGTGGCCACCGCCTTTATCGTTAATTTAAGGCATTTTTTAATGAGCTCGGCCCTGGCGGTTTATTTAAAAAATTCAGATCGAAAAAAACTTACTTTTTTCTCATACGGAGTCACCGATGAAAGTTTTGCCGTCAATCTCACCCGATTCAGGGAGTCCGACTGGGATTTAAATTCGGCATTGGTGACAAATTTCTCGGCAAATATTACCTGGCTCATAACGACCGTGCTGGGCGGATTTAGCGGACAATTTATTCCGGCCCATGCCTTCGGTATTGACTATGCGCTGGTTGCCATGTTCATCTGCCTGCTGGTATTTCAGTTAAAAGGCTCTATTTATGTCATTAGCGCAATGATTGCCGGAATATTTGCAGTGTTCCTGTCGATCTTAATACCGGGGAATTCATACGTTGTCATTGCCTCGATGGCCGCCGCTGCAATCGGTGTGGCTTTAAAGAAGAAGGCCGGCTCAGGAGAGGGACGTTAGGATGGTGTCAAAAGAGTATCTGGCAGTCATTTTAGGTATGGGGCTGGTGACCTTTTTGCCGCGCTGGCTGCCCCTGGTTTATCTGACAAAACGCAATCTTCCTTCCTGGCTGGTTGAATGGCTGGATCTGATTCCTGCAGCGATTCTTAGTGCGCTGTTATTGCCGGAATTGGTTACTTCCGGTGCACCCCGGACCCTGGATCTTTTGCGGCCCGAGCTTATGGCTGCCGTACCGACTTTTTTGTTTGCCATATTTACTAAATCATTGGGCGGAACCGTAATTATCGGGATGCTGCTTTTTTGGCTGACAGGAAAAGTAATTTGACTACCTAATCTTAATGGCGAAAATCTGGTCCTTTACGAAATATCATTCCAGCCAGTCGGGTTGCCGTACCTGAATACCATTCCAGTGTTCCATCATGTGTCTAGCTGCAACGATCACTCATCTGGGCCTAGATTCTAAATCTAAAGAACTTTCTATTCCACGCTAAACGGCTGTCAAATCCATCTGCCGCTGATAAAGCTGGCTGTAAAGCCCGCCGCGCTGCATCAATTCCGCGTGGTTGCCGACCTCGGCAATACGTCCACGGTCGAGGACGATAATTTTATCCGCATTGCGAACCGTACTCAGGCGGTGAGCGATGACCAGAGCGCTGCGACCCTTGAGCACTCTTTCCAGGGCTTGCTGAATCAGATACTCGGCCTCAGCATCCACGGATGAGGTTGCTTCATCCAGAATCAAGATACGCGGATCGGCCAGAATCGCACGGGCCAACGCGAGGCGTTGTTTTTGCCCGCCGCTTAATTTGACGCCCCGCTCCCCGATTTCAGTGTCATACCCTTCCGGTAATTGCATGATAAAATCATGTGCGTTGGCGGCTCTGGCGGCTGATATCAACTCATCTTTGGTGGCGTTTGGTTTGCCGTAGTGCAGGTTCTCGGCCACGGTATTATTGAAAAGAAATGAATCCTGCAATACCACCGCCACCTGGCTTCGTAACGATGTCAATTTAATGCTGCGCAGATTGTAACCGTCGACAGAGACATGACCTTTGACGGGATCGTAAAATCGGCAGATCAAGTTGGCAATGCAGGTTTTGCCGGCCCCGCTGGGGCCGACCAGGGCCACCACTTCGCCCGGTGCCATGGTAAAGCTGATGGCATGCAATACCGGGTCGCCGCTGCCGTACATGAAATGCACCTGATCGAAAACCATCTCACCCTGAATAACGGGTAATTCCTTGGCATCCGGTGCGTCTTTGACCTCCATGGTTTCATCCAGCAACTCGAAGATGCGTTCACCGGCGGCGATGGCTTCCTGAAATATATTGTCCACTTCCGTCAGACGATTGATGGGATCATAAATTGAAGCGATATACGCAACAAAGGCCACCAGCGTACCCAGAGACATTTGGTCTTTTACCACCATGATGGATCCGACTCCCAGCACGATGACGGTTCCCATTGCTCCGAAAAACCGGATAGCAGGAAAAAAGATGGACCAGTAGCGGATACCTTTTACCCGCGCTCGGTAGTAGCGTTCACTTTCTTTGGAAAAGCGCTGATACTCTATGTCTTCACGGGCGAAGGCCTGAATGACCCGAATACCCGAAAGATTGTCCTGCAGTTTGGCATTGATGTCTCCCAGGCGCGCACGCACCCGTCGATAAACCGGTCGTATTTTGGTGTTATAATGGCGAAATGCCAGGGCCAGGATCGGCACCGGGATCATAACCAGGGCGGCCAAACGCCAATCCAGCACAAAAAGAATGATAGTGCCGCCGATCAGGCGCAGAAAATCAACGGCGGTCAACGCCGAGCCGTGGGTGACGAAGTTTTCCAGCGCGCTGAGGTCATTGGTGACGCGGGACATCAGCTCTCCGGTTGATGTGCGTTCAAAAAAAGATAGGGACATTTTCTGAAGGTAGGCATACAGGCGCACCCGCAAATCGAAAATGAATTTTTCTCCCAGTGCATGCCGGACATAGTTATCGCCAATTTGAACCAGTTGGTTCAGCGCGTAGACCCCAATCAAGGCGGTGATCATTAGCCCCAGATATTTCAAATTGCGCGCCGTGATAATCTCATCGATAATTTCTCTTTGAAACAGCGGCGGCACCAGTTCCAGGCCGGCACGTCCGACCAGCAAAAGCGCGCTGATGATAATGGTCTTCCAATAGGGCGATAGAAGCCGAAACAATCTCTTTAAAACTTGCACTCAAAACTCCTGTCTATAAATATTTTTCTGGATTTTCCATAAAGTCTTTATAGACCCGGTACTGATTCGTGTCATGGTAGCCAATTTGTTGTATCGAAATTTCATCAAACGACAGAATCCGGGCACCGGGACAGGCCAGCAATATCGGTGAATGCGTGGCGATGATGAATTGGGCAATACTGGTCTGACTTATTTCTTGGAGTAAACTCAATAGTACCAGTTGTGTTTGGGGGGAAAGCGCGGTTTCCGGCTCATCCAATAAATAGAGCCCTTTTATTTTCAGCCGTGACTTAAAAAAAGCCATTAAAGATTGACCGTGCGATTGGGCCATCAGGGATTTTCCGCCGAAATACTCGACCAGACCCGGATCCATGGTGAGCCATTCATCAAGTATTCGGGCAAAATTGTTAAATATCTGTGAGCCAAAAAAAGACCCGGATACTTTTTTGCCATTAGTCCATTCTATTCCGATGGTTTTGTAGAGGCCTTTTTCATACGGGCTGGCGTTGAAGCGCGGCCGATGCATCCCCTGCCAGATATAGATACCGCATTTGCGGGTAATGGCTTCCAGCAGGGTGGATTTACCGGAGCCGTTTTCACCCACAAAGAAGGTCACCGGTGAATTAAAGGTGATACTCTGGCTTTTTTGAAACAGCTCCAAATTAAATGGATAATGGTCCCGGGTTGGATATTTTTCGGGATTTAAGACGGCTTTCTTAAGATGCATGAGATAGATCTCCCTACGGGTGGTTCAGCTTTTAGCAATGGTACATTAGTCACTTGAATGAAAAAATAATTCTCTCGCCCACTTCGTTCGAGCTCACAGAGCTATCGGAGAAAATCACTCGGTGTGCTCTGCGAGCTCTGTGAGAAACATAAAGAAAACTGGTTGTATGTCGAGTATCTTTGTTCGCCATATTCTATACATTGTAAATTTTTGCGTTTCTCCAGAGTCCGATGTTCTATCTGCCCCGGTCGATGAGCGCTGCGCTTGAGGAGCATTTCACTCAAGGATCGCTTCGCTTGAAGTTTGAGGCAAAAAGGACTATTGCCTTGCGCCTTACGCCCCCGTTTCAGCGGGATGACACACCTATTCTAAAAAATTCAGGTGTGCCTCGTGAGCCGTTCCCTTTTTATTGATATGCTCGATCGAACCCTCTGCAATTCACTTTTTAGCCATAGCGCAACCACTATCATCTCTATTATGGCGGTTGTCAATTTGATCCACCAGATGGACTGAATACCCCAGCTGAAATATACCGGCAAGGAAAATACGAAAGCGGCAAAAAGGGCATTGTCCAGCACAGCGCCGACCAGGCTGGGGTAGGTTTTGCCCAATCCTTGAAAAACAGCGCTGAAAACCATGATGGTTCCGACCATTACGAAGCCCAGTGAAAAGATCTTTAAATATATTATGCCAAATCGCATGACATGCGGGTTGTTGCTGAATATGCCAATTATGTATTCCGGGAACGCCTGACAAATCGCTGTACAAAATAGCATAAACATCATGGACACTGACCAGGCTCTTGCGAACGTGCCGGTAATTCGGTGGTATTTATTGGCGCCGAAGTTTTGGCCGACAATTGCGGCCATGGCTGAAGCGACAGCAATAACCGGTATATAAATGGTCTGAAGGATACGAAATCCGATGCCGATTGCAGCCAGCGCGGCTGTACCATATTCGCTGACCACCCGGTAAGTGATCAGCAGATTGGCTGCCAGCAAAAAATGATTCAAGCCGGATGGAATTCCAATAATCAGGCTTTTTTGAATGATGCCGGTGTGCAGCTGCCATTTTCCTTTTAATTCAACGGGAGCGCCTTTAATAAATATAAAATATCCGTAAATTCCAAGGGCATATATTTGAGAAATTACTGAAGCCACGGCAGCACCCCGCACACCCATGGCAGGAATACCCAGCCAGCCGTAAATGAGAATGGGGTCCAGTGAAATATTGATTATATTTGCCTGCAGCATGATCATCATGGGGGTTTTGGTATTTCCCATTCCCCGGTAGCAATTGCCGATGGTATACAGCAAAATCATAAAGAAAAATGAAATGACAAAAATCTGAAAATACTGAATGCCCCATTCCAGGGATTTTCCGGATCCGCCAAAAAATTTGATGTAAGCCGGCGCTATCATTAATCCGCCTATTGCTTCAACCATACCGACTATCAGCGCTAAAAGGATGCTTTGCTTAAACACCGTTGCGGCATAATCGTAGTCCTTCCGGCCGAAGGCCTGGGCAATCAGCGCCATACCGCCCGTTCCCAGAATCGTGGAGAAACCCAGGTGAATAAAAAATGCATTGCCTGCAATGGAAAGCGCCGCCACGGCATCCGGGCCCAGGCGACCCACAAAATACAGATCCGCCATCAGGTAAACGGTAAACATCACCATGCTGATGGTGACCGGCACGGCCAGTCTGACCAGGGTTTTTAAGATTGGACCGGCCGTGAGATCGATGCGGTTAGTCGTTCGTTGCATTCCCATAATTAGGGTCTTTTTAGCGATTAATTTTGGCCTGGTGATCTGACAACCCAAATTCAAAATCCAAATTATTTCTTCTCTTTTCGGGATGAGGTTTTATTTTCCATATTGTGTAGCGCCGCGAGGGCTTTTTCTGCCCACTGAATATAGGCCTCATTGACATGTTTCCCGTAATCAAAGGCCAGCAGCCAATAGGGCAGGTTGGGGTCATCAGTCTTCTGGGTTTCAGATCGCTTCCTCAACCGCTCAACCTCTTTTAATTCACCCAGTTGACGTTCCCGAAACCGTTCAATCTGAATAATGTTTCCGTTTAGCGATATCTGTCTTCCGAATATCAATTTCAAAAGAATTTCATGTCTTCCGATATACCGTCCGATGGGTTCGACCAACCAGCGTTGCAGTTCTTCACGGCCCTTATCCGTAATGGCATAGATATGCCGGTCCGGCTTTCCTTCCTGTTTCTGGATCGATTTTGTTGCCAACCCTTCTTCTGCCAGACGTTTAAGTATGGGATAAATCTGCCCGTAACTCTCACTCCAAAAACCGGCAATACTTTGTTGGTAGAATTTTTTGATGTCGTAACCGGACTTCGGCCCGTAAGAGAGGATCCCCAACACAGAATATTTTGTTTTGTTTTCTTTCATGTCGATTTCCCATTCTATATATCTTAATGATATATATCAGGCAGATATTTTGTGTCAATAATAATAAAAGAAAGTAGTCTGTGAACCTGGTTGAATGAAATGTCATTAACTGCCAATGAGATTTAATTCTAAAAAAGCAAGAATCGGGTGGCGCGATGTTTATGATTGGCATATATTCAGAAAAAATCATTGAAAGGTCATATGCCATGAAAACGGATGCTTTATTGCAGGCAAGTGAGGATTATGAGCGGATCGAAAAATCGATCAAATTCCTTGAGACGAACTTTTCTTCTCAACCCGGCTTAAATGAAATCGCCGCCCACATCGGCTTGAGCGAGTTCCATTTTCAACGGCTTTTCAGCCGCTGGGTTGGTATCAGTCCCAAGCGGTTTTTGCAGTTTTTGACCAAAGAATATGCCAAACACCTGCTGCAGGATTCCGTCAATCTTCTGGATGTAACCTATGAGGCCGGCCTGTCGAGTCCCGGCCGGCTGCACGACTTATTTGTCAACTGTGAGGCGGTCACACCCGGAGAATATAAAAGTAAAGGAGAAGGGTTGACCATCAGGTATGGTTTTCATCCCAGCCCGTTTGGCGAATGCCTGATGGCGACAACCGAAAGAGGTATTTGCGGCTTCTTTTTTGTAAAAAATAGAGACCGAAAGGATCCGCTCACAGAATTACGGTTTTTCTGGAAAGAGGCGGATATCGTTGAAGATCCGCATGCATCCCGCGAACTGGTCGAGCGGATTTTTAATCCGTCATTCGCCGACACCGGCGCACCATTGCATTTAATTTTAAACGGCACCAATTTCCAGATAAAAGTATGGGAAGCCTTGATCAAAATTCCGTTTGGTGCGGTTGTTTCCTATGAAGATGTGGCGATTCAGGTGGGCATTCCCGGGGCCACCCGGGCGGTGGGCAGTGCCGTCGGTAAAAATCCCATTTCTTTTATCATTCCTTGTCATCGGGTGATTCGCAAGACGGCTGATTTCGGCAACTATGGCGGGGGAACCGCCAGGAAAAAGGCGATACTGGGATGGGAGGCAGCGCAGGTTAATTTGCATCTTTGAGGTTCGTCAATTTAAAGACTTGAAAAATTAGGCCTCCCAAAAATTTCCTCCAATTACCATCTAATAAAATAAGCTCTCTCCGCTAATTTTTGATACAAACACCATCTTATGCTAAAATGCTAAGGTGGCTTTGTTCAACCCTAAACTTTGATTCTTGAACCACCTAATCCGGGAACAATTAAGTTAAGATGAAAGAGGGTGTTTAAATATGAGACTTGTCTGGATTTTTTTGCTTTGCGGCTTCATGATTCTGAATGCGTGTTCAACAACTGATCATGCTCAAAGACAACACCGAGCCACCCCCTGGTCCGACTCAGAACCATTGAGCATTCCTTATGACATTCGAATGAGCCAATTTGAGAAGGACAACCTGGTCGTCAATCCTTCATTTGAGGTCGGTTTCACCCTTAAAGACACCAACGGGATTTCCGATAAGATCAAAGGCTGGGAAACAGTCGGACGACACGTTAGTCGGGTCGACCGCGAATCCGTGGATTTTACCGGAGATGACGTGTTGTCGGGCAGACATGCCGTTAAGATAATCCGGGAAAAAGCCAATGAACTAGATGAGGCTGAGGGGATTATCAGTGATTACATTGAGGTTATTTCGGGCAACTATTATTTCTCATATAATGTAAAGTTAAAGAATGTCACCAGCAACAAATACCGGCTGGGCGTTCAATTATACGACGCTGTCGTAATAAAAGTTTTGTTTTTCGATGAAGATAAGCAGCCAATCGCACCGGGGCTCCCGAACCCGGTCAGCAGGTCTCTGATTGATAACTCAGACAAGGGCTATTCGTTTTCCAATTATTGGACGATTGATGAATTTCCCTGGGCTAAGGTCAGGGGCAGAACCTATAATTATCCATTTTCCGAAGGAGATATCCCTGACAGCACACGTTACGTTCGTCTGTTCTTTGGCTTAAAAGGTACCGGAGCCATGTGGATTGACGATATAGTTTACCGTTACTCCAAATGGAATTTCACGGCGCTCGAGCGCTTCAAACCTCATTTTGCCAGGCCGCTTACTTTAGCGGAAAGCATCATTCCCACCCCCCAAAGTTTTCAGGAAATTAGTCAAATCATTTTCTACGATTCAACGGTGCCCTACTCCCACCCGCCGGTGATTGTCCTGCCGCAAAACCCGGCCCCGGCTGATTTTACAGCTGCCAAAATATTACAGGAAAAAATCAACGAGGTTTTAGGCCGGGTGATGCCGGCGCAGGAATTCAATGGCAGCCAGATTCGAATTTTCGAGAACAATTATTCTTTTACTGATATTTTAAATGCAAAGCTGGTTTTTAGTATCGGCAGGAACCTAGTCTTCCAAAAAGTGCAACCGCGCCTCCCACTGACCGCCGTGCGAGATAAACCACAGGGGTATGTAATAAAAGCCGCACAGATCGGCAATACCCACATTGTATTTTTAGACGGTCAGACACCGCTTGCCAGATACTATGCCGCTGCAACGGCCATTCAACTCTTTGAAGCGGATAAAGCCGTTTACCACAATGCGACTGTTGTCGATTATCCTGATTTCCTGGGCCGTTCCTATGTGTTTAAAAACTGGCTAAATACCGAGGAGCTGCAAAATGATCTCAATTCCATGTCACGGTTGAGTCTTTACAAACTGAACAAAGTGTATCTTCCCGCCAGGCGACCGGCTGGAAAATGGCATCAACCGGACGACCTGTATCGCAAGGGTATCAATGATGCGGGCAAGTGGTGCCGTGAAAGTGGTGTATTAAGCCTGGCTATGATGGTTAATCCTTATTCTCATCTTGGATTTGAAACATCCGCCGAGCGATTCAGCGAGCAATTAAGATATACATGGACCCACAGCAGTCCGGCAAGCCTCGAAATGATTAAGAAGTTATACAAATTGTCGTTGAAGGCCGGCGCTGAAACGATCATGCTCCTGGCAGACGACTCTGTTCCCCATGCCGGAAGAAACCGGCAAAATTATTCTCTGTATACCGTCGAAGATAAAAAACGCTTTGTGACCCTTCAAAATGCCCAGGCCCATGTCCTCAATCAATTGAAGCAATGGCTTGACAGTGAATACCCGGGGACGCGGTTGGAGTTTTGTCCGCCCTGGTACTCAAATGAACATATCGATCGCAGCGACGGTAAAGCTGAAAATTATTTTAAAGATATGACTTTTCAGATTCCCCGGGATGTGGCCATCATCTGGACCGGTCCGACGGTGAGATCGTTGTCCATTGATATGGCCGACCTTTATCGTTACAAATCCCTTATCGGAAGATGGCCCATGATATGGGACAACACCCTGTATGCCAGAAATCTTGAATCGCAGAATTACGGTGGGTATCCGACCCACTACCCCGGCAAGGTGCGAATGTGCAACCTGTTTGAACCTTATGATACGTACCGGCCAAAAAAGTTTCAAAAATTCAGCGATGGGCGGCAGATGTACACCAATGGTGCCGCCTACAGTGAAGTCTACAAAATCAAATATGCAACCGTTGCCGATTATGAATGGAACACGGCTGACTATAACCCGGAGCTTGCCCTTTGGAAAGCCTTGACGAAAACCTATGGCCGACCGGCCGCGGAACAGCTCCTGCGGTTTAACGATGCATACTACGGGATTTATGAGATATGCCTGCGGCTGAAATCCGACGGTGTTAAACCGGAGTATGTTCAAAACGCTGAAAAATTATTAGAAGATATGCGTGATTTCTTGAAGAACATATCCGCGCTGATACCCGGCCAAACACAGCTTTTAGCGGAACTGGAACATTACCTGGCCAGACAAGAAAAACGGTTGGCCGGGAGTATCCGTCGCGGGGATGCTACAATTGACTGAAATTATATGCAATAAATAACTACGAGATTTGCACTGCAATTTTCCAACCTTCCACCATTCCCATTGCGAGCGAAACGAAACCATAGTTAGCCCGGTTTGTGTTTCATTTACTTCACCGTGGATGGTTCAAATCCATCAGTTTTTCAACTCTTCTGATTTTGCCGGCTGTGATTTTTCCTGTTTAATTTTGTCATAGCTGTAGCGCACTTCCTGGTATTTAGACCGGAATCGATTAACCTCCTCTATTACCGTTTTCTTATCAACAATACACTCTTTGATCAATTCGGCGATGCGGCCCATCTCTTGTTCTCCCATGCCGACACGGGTCATTTCCTGAACACCGATTCTGATTCCGTCCGGCCGATCGTGATTCTTGAGGGGTTCGTGGGGCAGCATGTTCATGTTCAGGATAATGTCATTGATTTCCAGGGTCTTGGAGACCTTCTCTCCGCTGCGAAAGTCTCTGACATTAACGGCAACCTGATGGGTTTCCGTGAAACCAAACTCTTTGCCCTGAACGTCGAATCCGTGCCGATCCAGTTCGGTGGCAAGGGCTTTGGCGTTTTTGATGGTGTCTGCGGCATACTGCTCGCCGAATTCCATGAATTCATATGTGCAAACGGCCATCTGGGCCAGAGTATCCAGGTGGTGGTTGCTGGAAGAACCCGGAAAGGCGCCGCGGTCGATTCGGCGCCACTGGTCCTCTTCCATGTTGCTTAATATAATGCCGCGCTGGCTGCCGAAATACGTTTTGTGAGTACTGGCCGTCATTAAATAGGCGCCCTCCAATAGCGGCCTTTGAAATCGCTTGCCGGCTATCAGGCCTAAGACATGGGCGGCATCATACATGATCTTTGTGTTATATCTCTGACAGACTTCGGCAATCTCGGCAATTGGTTCCGGGAATAGAAAAAGACTTTTACCGAGTACGATAAGTTTGGGTCTGGCCTTTTCGATCAGATATGTCGTTTTTGCCACATCCATGTGATAACCATCGGCCGTCAGGGGGATATCGATTACGTTTTTTGTAAATTTTCCCAGCGAGCCTTCCCGGTGATGGCTGATATGACCGCCGGCCGGCGTTGAATTGACCATTACCACCGCTCCCGGATTGACAAAGCGGCTGAAAAAAGCTTCATTGGCGTTGGTTCCGCTAATGGGTCTGACTTCGGAATGGTCGCATTCGAAAAGAATTTTTAAATTGGTTTTAAGCTGGTTTTCGATGTCGTCAATGAATGAGGTGCCCCGGTAGTATCGTTCACCGGGATGTCCTTCGGCATATCGATGGGCGAAATCCGAGCCGGCCTGGGATCTTGCTCTTTGGCTTAGCACGTTTTCACTGGCAATCAGGTTAATACAATTATCGCGCCATTGGTTTTGCTTTTGAATTAGTTGCTCGACTTCAGTGACTTCTTTTTCATACATAATAGATAGGGCCTCCTAATTATTTATTCAATTTCTCATTAATTTTCAGGCAAGATTCATGTAAAACTCAGCGGGTTTTAACTCATTTGATTGATTATAATCATTAATTACCAAATGGGTCCGGATCTCCGTGCACAGGTCACATTTGTTGATATAGTCGATCCTTTGGGGAGAGAATGCATAATTTTTCTCTGCGAATTCAAAAAGTCCCCGTATTCCATTGTGATAAAGGTCCATCAGAATAGGATATCTTTCTGTTGAAAGAGGGGTTCCTAAAGCATCTTTTGAAATTGCCAGCCCGGAGCACAATCCTGGAATGTAATTGCCAAAAAGATCGATGTGAAAATGGCTGGTATCGGTAAGTTCGGCGGCACATCCAGCCGGGTTTTCAGCGATAATTTGCTGAGAGGTCTTTTCTCCCAACAGGGGGCGAAACGTCTCCAGGGCCCTGCCGCCCAGATGAATCCAGTATCGCTGCAAAATTTGCATCAAATAATTATCGCCAAACAATTGCCGGTATTCATCCAGACAATGGGTTTTGGCCGGATCCAATTGGGACAGGTCTGAGACAAAGTCGGTGATCCAGGGGAAGATACCCACGCCGACCTGCCCTGCGGCTTCGATGACGCCCTGCACTTTGGAGAAAGGAATCTGCTCATTATGAAAAGGGCTGATGGAAACCAGTAGCGTCCGGAGACCCTTGGGGCGTAATCGTGACAGCAGGGCTTTGGCAGACTCAATATCCCGGAACCACGAGGAGTTGGTTTCAACATACTCTACCGAAACCCCGACCCCAGCAGCGATCTCAAGTACGGTGCCGAGCTTATCGGGCCTTAGCAAGGGTTCTCCGCCTCCTATGTGCACGGATCGGCATCCCAGAGCGCGGATGGTCTTGAGGTTTTTCTCAGCCGTATCCGGATCAATATAACGCCTTTCCCAATGCGGGCTGCAATTATACAGGCAGTGTTTGCAGCTGGAAGTGCAAAAATAATTGGTAATCAAACCACCAGATCTCAGCTTGTTTATTACAAATTCAACCATATAATGTATCTGATAATCTAGATGCCCTTCAGCTTTTTGACAAAATTTCAAGCACCAATCAACGCGCTTTGCTCTATGCCCTCTGCTCTTAGCCCTATGCCCCTGCCCTATTGCAGCGCTTCTCTAATCCTGGCCATGGCCTTTTCGACATTTTCGTAGTTATTAAACGCGCTGATGCGTATATATCCTTCGCCGCATTTGCCAAATCCGGCACCCGGCGTGCAGACCACACCGGCCTTTTCGAGCAGACGGTCAAAAAACTCCCATGAGTCGGATTTGCCGTCTATCCAGATGTAAGGCGAATTCTCGCCACCAATACAATCAAATCCAAGGGCCGTCATGTCGCGGCGGATCAGGGCTGCATTTTTCAGGTAGTAATCAATCAACGCTTTTGTTTGCGCTTTTCCTTCTTCGCTGTATGCTGCTTCAGCTGCTCTTTGGACCGGGTAGGAGACGCCGTTAAACTTGGTCGATTGGCGGCGATACCAGAGCGCGTGCAAGGGCTGTTTTTCCCCGCCACCCGTGTAAGCGACGCACGATTTCGGCACCACCGTAAAGGCACAGCGGATGCCGGTGAATCCGGCTGTTTTGGAAAAGCTTCGGAACTCGATCGCCACTTCCCGCGCACCTTCAATTTCGAATATTGATTTAGGGAGTTCATCATTGCGAATAAACGACTCGTAAGCCGCATCATATAAAATGACAGCTTTATTTTCCCTGGCAAAATCCACCCATTCTTTCAGCTTGGACTTTGATATGGCGGCGCCGCTGGGGTTGTTTGGAAAGCACAGATAGATGAGATCCACCTTTTCAGCCGGCAGGGATGGAATAAAGCCATTTTCCCGGTTTCCTTCCAGATAGACAATACGCTCGTAGCGCCCGTCGTGATACGATCCGGTTCGGCCGGCCATGACATTGGTGTCGACATAAACCGGATAAACCGGATCCGGAATGGCAACTTTGATATCCCTTGAAAAAATTTCCTGAATATTTCCATTGTCACATTTGGCACCATCGCTGATAAAAATTTCATCCGGGGAGACATCAGCCCCCCGGGCCCGGAAATCAATCTCGGCGATTTTTTCTCGTAAAAACTTATAGCCTTGCTCGGGACCGTATCCTCTAAACGTTTTCGTATCCGACATATCGTCGACGGCCCGGTGAAAGGCTTGAATGCAGGCCGGCGGAAGCGGGCGGGTAACATCGCCGATACCCAGTTTGATAAGTTCCCGATCCGGATATGCTTTTTGAAAAGCCGTCGTTCGGTTCTTAATTTCAGCGAATAAATACGACGATTGTAGCTTAAGAAAATTTTCGTTGATTTTAATCATGTTCGCCCCCATTGTGTTCGGAATAAAATTAGAGAAACGTTTTTATAAGCATATAATTGATCAAAAAGAAATATTGGAAATTATGTTTTTTCACCTGTCTCATCAATGGGTATTTGAGACGTCTCTTTGTAGGTTGAAAAAACAATGGCCGTGTTTATCGAGCTGACTCCATCGATGGATTTGATTTTTTCTCGAATCAGGCGATCAAGCTCCTCAAGGTTTGTTCCGCGGACTTTGACCAAAAAGGCATCATCACCGGCCACATAATGAACTTCCTGAACTTTCGGGCGATGGGCTAATTTTTTCCCGATTTCGGCATCATTGGCGTCATCGCTGGTTTTTACAGTTAGAAAGGCGACCAGGCCTCTATCAAAAAATTTCGGATTGACGCGAACTTCGTACCCCTCGATGATTCCCTGCTTTTCAAGTTTTCTGATTCTTTCCAGAACTGCCGAAGGAGCCAACCCCACCTGACGAGCTACCTCCACGTTGGGAATTCTGGCTTTTTTCTGTAAAATATTCAGAATTTTTAAACTAATATCATCAATCATTCTGTATTGCCTTTAATTATCAGAAATATATTCGCAAATTTTAATTTTGTCAAGAATATTTATTTATTTTTTTGTGATCATCGCTCTAAGAGCGAATAAATCAATGATTTAAAATACTTGACTTGATGTAGGTTTTGTTGTTACGGAGAGTTTAGCGACTACTGAAACTATTCAATGAGAGGGGGGATATTATGCCTGAATTCATAGGTTTTCCCAGGGAATTCTTTTCATTTCTTGATAGGTTAAAAAAAAATAATTCAAAGGAATGGTTCGAAAACAACCGCAAGGATTACGAAAAGTACGTATTGCACCCGTCCAGGGAATTTGTCATTGAAATGGGTAACAAACTACGGCGAATTGCCCCGGAAATCAACGCCATTCCCAAAATCAATAAAAGCCTGTTTAAGATTAACAGAGACGTTCGTTTCAGCAAGGACAAGAGCCCCTATAAAACTTACATGGGTATCTGGCTGTGGGAAGGCAACCGCAAACGCATGGAATCTTCCGGGTTTTATCTGCATGTAGAAAATAAAACCGTGCTAATAGGCGTCGGAATTAAAATGTTCCCGAAGCCGGTTTTAGACCAGTACCGCCAGGCAGTGGTAGATAAAAAGCTTGGAGCGGAACTAAAAAAGGCGGTCAAAAAAGTTACGGATCAAGGGTATCTGGTCAACGGCAAACATTACAAAAAGGTTCCCCGCGGCTATGAGGCCGACCATCCGAACGCGGAGTTCCTTTTATACAATGGATTGACGGCCCGGGTTGAAGAGAAAGTACCGGATGTATTTTTTTCCGATGCAATTATTGAGTATGCGTATTCGCATTATCGAAATATGTTGCCATTACACCGATGGCTGAAAAAAGTACTTGATGGATAGTTAATAGTTATTGGTTATTTGTTATTGGAATATGATGAAAATACCATTATGCCTAATTAACCGCCCGTGCTTGCATCCCGCTCTGCGGGGCTTATTTTGTTCGCTCGACCTGCGCAGACTGACATAGACATTTTGCCTCCGCGACCTGCGGAGGCAAAGACATCAATCCCGCTGAGGCGGGATACTATCAAAGCTTTTGCCTGTGTCTAAAAGCGCACCCGAAATACGGTACGGCTAAAATTGTGGCAGCTGGAAAATCCATGGGTGGCCGGATAGCCTCCCAGATAAAGTTTTTAGATTGCGTTGTCAGCACTTATTTTTCATCTACCAGAAGATTATAAAACTAAGCGATGATCAAATTCTGATAGCGAATAACAGACTACGTCGCCAGAAAACCGCCGTCAATCGGCAGCAATACGCCGTTAATCATGCCAGCGTGCTCACTTAGCAGGTAGGCGACCGTCTGTGAGACGTGATGGGGATCGACAAAGCGACCCAGGGGAATGCGCGCCTTCATTGGTCCGCTTTTAGCCGGATCTGCCCACGCGCGTTTTCCCATCGGCGTCATAACGATGGTGGGGTTTACGGAGTTTACCCGGATCCGGTATTTGCCCAACTCCAATGCCATGACGCGGGTAAGTTGGTCGAGGGCGCCTTTGGAAGCGCAGTAGGCAGTGTGGTCGCTCAACGCGCGCATGGATGACTGGCTGGAGACATTGACAATCGCGGCGCCTTCACCGCGTTCAATCATCCCGCGTGCGACGACCTGCGACACGATCAGCGCGGCCCGAACGTTAATGGCCATGGTCAGGTCAAAGGCTTCGGTGGTCGTCTCCAGAAAGGATTCGAGGATGGCGATACCGGCGTTGTTGACCAACAGATCGATGCGACCCGCTGCGCCGACTTTTTCCCTGGTCGCCTCAACATCCGCCAGATCTACCTGAATACATTCGCATCCATATTCGGCGCGAAGCGCATCGAGATCGGTCTGTGTGCGGCTCAACGCAACCACCTCGCCGTTGCACTCTTGAATCAGATGGCGGACAATTTCGTAGCCAATACCTTTTCCCGCACCGGTCACCAAAATGCGCTTACCGGTAAAATCTATTTTCATCGTCGTTCTCCAAACTTGACTTAAGTTCGTTGTTGTCGCTGTAGATTTTCAGATATTTATGTTCGCAAGGTTAAAGGGGTAAATCCGAGTAATGCGTACTCAAAGTACGTCGTTTAGGATTTTGCCCGAGAATGCCGTGAAATTAGTTATCTGGAAATCTTCGTTTAAATCATACACATATATGTAAATTACATCACCACTTTGGATCAGTGTCCATGGATTTTCAGTTTGAAACCAGCCATTAATCGCCCGGTTCCAGATCACGCACTAAAATCCGATTGAATCAACGCTAATAAGTCGCTCGGCCACCCGTTAAATCAAAGGTGAATCCGGTGTTGAAGCTGGCTTCTGGTGAAACAATCCACGAAGCAATGGCGGCAACTTCGTCTAGATCACCTAGTCGTTTCATGGGGATTTTGTCGGTCATGTATTTTACCTGCACAGGATCAGTGGCTGCCATCATGGCTGTTTTAACCACGGCCGGGGCCAGGGCATTAATGGTAATGCCGGTTTCGGCATATTCTTTGCCGATTGATTTCGTTAAGCCGATGACACCTGCTTTTGAGGTGGAATAGGGACACATGCCAGGGTTGCCTTCTTTACCGGCAATAGAAGCAATAAGCAGGATGCGACCGTAATTATGCTGTTCCATTGCGGCTAGGGTATATTTGCTCATTAAAAAAGAACCGCGCAAATTTACCGCGATTACTTTATCATAATCGGCCGTTTCGGTTGCAGTTATTTTTGTTGCTGTTGGTCCGACAATGCCTGCGGAATTGATCATCACATCGATTTTGCCATGCGCTTGCATGCAAGCATCAATGGCTTGTTTAATGCTGCCCTCATTTGAGACGTCGACGCAGTGATAGGAGGCGGATAAGCTGTCTTTTTCGAATTCAGTCTGAGTTTTTTGACAGAGTTCTTCATCAATGTCGAACATGACCACATGAGCACCTTCACGTGACAGACGCTTGCCAATGGATTTACCTAAGCCATCAGCGCCACCAGTGATAATGGCTATTTGTTGATTAAATCGTTGCTCCATTTTAGTCACCTTTTTATTTAAGCTTGCACACAGGTTTGAAAGATATAAAAAGATAAGAAGTTGCTTTTTCAAATCGGTTTCAGGAAAGCACCTCGAAAAGGTCCATAATGTCGTTACGGCAAGCCTTCGCGAGTTCCAGACCAGCGGGCATGTGCCTGTTCGTTTCTGAAACACTTTCAACGATAAGGCGTCCTTGATAGCCGTTAGACTTCAGGCTCGTGAGTACATGGGACCAGTCCACGCCACCTGCGTTGATCCTCCGGTGACAGTAGTAGCGCTCTTTCCGGAGATCCTGTGGAGGGATCACCTTGGTGAAGCGTCCGATGTGTTCGGCATAGTAAGAATACGGAAAGCTATAGAGATAATCTCCGGTTTTCAGCTCCACGATGTCCTTGATATGGACGTTGTAAAGATACGCTCCCAGAGCTTTGATGGCATTTTCTCCGTAGTCCGTCGGCACCTGGTAGAGGTTTACCGGGTCTAGGGTAACCCCTATGTTTTTTTCCCCAATCATTTCCAGCAGCCGGATGCTCGACGGGGCCGTGTCGCAAAGGGTTCCGTGATGCATTTCGATGACGAGCTTTTTATTAAAAAGAGCGGCATGCCGGGCCGACTTCTTCAACCAGAAGGCGGCCTTTTTCCATACAGAATCCGGTGCGAAAGATGATTCCTGCCAGGCGGGCCAGATGCGAATCATCTCCGAATCAAAAAAGCAGGCCAGATCTACATATTTTTGAAAAACTTTGAAAATCTGATCACATTCCTCATCGGAACTCAGCCCGTAGTTGCCTACGAAACAGGAAAGACAGCTCGTGTATAGGCCGCTATCATCAATTTCCGAGCGAATCTTATCCAACTCCTCGGCAGGAATTTCCGGGTTTACATGGGTACTGCGCAGCTCTACGCAGTTGTATTTAAAATTGCCGGCAGCATCCAAGTGGTCCCATACCGTCAATTCGTCAAACATCTGACCGGAAATACCTATTTCAAACATACGGACCCCCTTACACTTTTACTACTTTGTTGGTTTCTGCGCTCCTTAATGCGGCCTCTTGTATACGAATGATATCTACGACCTTCTTCGCCGATGTGAGTGGTTCTCGATTTTCCCGCACAGCAGAAGCAAACTCCCCGATCTGGAGAGCAAAATTGCCCGGCACCTGTGCCCCCTGCACCACAATGTTTCCGTTTAACTTGAGCTCCGTCTCATCCCCCAAATGCATGGTCCCGGAAGTTCCCTGAATGTAGCGCTCGTAGATGATGTCTGCAGATGAGAGCATTTTACCTTTCCCGTCCCACTCGCCTTCTTCTTTGAGTCTTGTATTCCAGGACATCTTGATCGTCGCGGATCTGTTTCCATTGAAACCCATCAGCAAGGCGACTTCGTCTTCGCCCTCCCAGTTGGAATTATTTCCGTGGGCCTCGCAGAAGACGCGTATGGGTGTTTCATCATACATCCATAAAATATAGTCGATAATGTGGTTGCCCCAGAGCGGAATCATAAGTCCCCCCGTCTTTGCTTTGCTGCGCCACCATGCAGTTGGAGGATTCTCCAGATAAGCAAAAAGAAGTCCCGTGATGCTGATGAGGTCCCCGATTTTTCCCTCTTTCAGCAGCTTTTTAGATTCAAACACAGCGTCATGATAGCGGCGACTCTGGCCAACCATGAAAATTACGCCGGCCTCATCGGCTGCTTTTAGCATTGCTTCACATTCCTGTACGGTGTTGGCCATCGGCTTTTCAACCAAAACATGTTTACCTGCTGCGGCACTTTTTATGGTTGCCTCCTCATGAATATGATTGGGTAGACATATATCGACGGCCTCGATTTCAGGATCTTTTAGCGCCTGTTCCAGGGTTGCATAGGCTTTTTTGGCAGAATACTCTTTTTGAAAGGACATTCGCTTTGCAGGATCACTGGAAACGACTGCCGTGATTTCTACTTTGTCAGGAATTTCCAGCATACTGGCCAGATGACTTTTAGAGACCCTTCCGCACCCGACGACGCACACCCTTAAAGGCTCTGCCATTGGTTTATCCTTCCTGTTTTACATCGAATCGAAGTAAAAAAATCTTTCCCCTTTCTTCACTCTTGTCCAAAAACGGGTTTAGAATGAGTCATAAAGTGAGTAATAATACGAGTCATTGAAAAAAATCCTCCTTATATGTAGGGTGGTTGTTAATTTCGCCAAAAAATAACAAATACCCGCAACA
>Ga0209791_1000025_pt1 | contig 120532 bp, 106 predicted proteins | sample WorMetTyACAVOLI1_FD_187422 | JGI IMG/M metagenome (GOLD analysis project Ga0209791, IMG submission 187422) | Marine gutless worms symbiont microbial communities from Max Planck institute for Marine Microbiology, Germany - Olavius algarvensis... ... | reverse complement strand
CTCGAAACAGCTATTGATCGCTTCGGATAATTGGACTTGACAAACGCTGAAAAATGAAACAGGAAAGCAGCAGATAACCCACCTTAATCAATAGAAAAATCAGACCTCATTACGTCTAGCTTGCCACAGTGCGCACCTTTCATGAACCACCCCGCAGGTGCGCATATCAATATATTATGTAAACAATTGAATCAATTAGGGCCGCCACAACAAGTTGTGGCGGCCCTGTTTGGCTTTGGAGGGCGGCTCTGGGGAAATTCTTCTCACCCGATGTATTTAAGTGGCAGGGGCACACGGATGGTCGGATGCCTTGATCCCACCGCCTTACACCTGGTTTCAATATCAGAGCTTGCCCCGCTCTTTGGCTATCGTTAGGTAAGTTTCAATGACATTGGCCGGCGGCACCCACTGGGCTCCCTCCTCCTTGGCCTCAAGGAAGATGGCGTCTACATCACACGATGGTACGCAAAGTCCGCAACCGATACACCGACCCAGATCCACCTGGGCGACCTCGTCCACCACAAGGGCTTCCATCTGGCATCTGTCTTTGCAGTCACCACAACCAATACAACTTTCTTCATCAACCACTGCGTAGTAGCTGGTGCAAGCAATTTGGGCGGGTTTATCCGAGCGTTTTAACATTTTGAGGACCTGGCAGCAGCAACCGCAGCACATACAGATGTTGGACGGTTTTTTGGCATTGCCGGGTTGAAGAACGAGACCGCTGTCTGCGCCTTGCTGCAAAATATGTAAAGCCTCTTTTTGAGAAATTGTGCGCCCGATACCGTTGCCCTCGTAGTAGTGAGCACCACCGCCGAAAACCAGGCAAGACTCCAAGGGTTTTTCGCAACCTTCACCGACCATTTGATGCTCTTTGCGACAAATGCAAGGAGCAACGACAATTTTCGATTGTTGCCGGATGATCTCTTCTGCCTGCTCATAGGGCATTACCTTGATTTCGGCCGTAAGACTCTTGTTTATCGGGATGACTCGCAACTGCTGGGTTCGGAGTTGCTCCTGGGCTTTGGTGAGATAGGGCAGATACTCATTGACATCTCGGATCAGCCCCTCATCAAGGTCATTTACATGATATTCCCAAATGCCCACCATAAATTGAGCGGCCATAAACCGGGTCTCACCTTTTCTTTTCAAGCGGAGGATAAGCCCCTTCCGAGACATATCCATTAGCTTTGATGCCAGATCGGCCTCATCGGCTCCTATGCGTTGGGCAATAGCAGCGGCCGACTCCGGCATCAACGTAAGATGGCCGGCGATTTCAGCTTCCCCAGGGGTAAATAGCCTTTTTAAGATCCGTAGTTCGACTCCGGATTCCGTGGAGGGATAGCCTCCGGGAAGACTGTCAAGATGTTGAGCGAGGGAATGATAAATTGGTTTCATTCTTATGGTCCTGGAATGCCGGGTGCGTCGACCTTCCCGGCCTCGTTTGGCGGATTGATCTCTCAGAACAACTCCCGCTTCTTTGTCGATCTTCTTATATTAGGATTAGCCGATCTTGAGCAACAGCGCTCCGGCCGTGTCTCCGGCAGCACAGCCGCCGAACAGAACGTACCCGCCGCCGAGAATCGCGGCTTCTTCGATACCCTCGATAATGCACCGGGCTGCGGTCGGCCCCTGGGGATGTCCGAAGACCAACGATGACCCGTAGTTGTTAAAGCCCATGACATCGATCCCCATCTCCCCGGCCATATACACATCATTGGCAGCAAAGGGGTTGTGGGTCTTGATCACCTTCACATCGGCGATGTCGACGCCTGCCTTGTCCAGGGCCATCTGACACGCCGGCACCACGGCCATGGCCATAAATCCCTTTTTGGTGCGGTGATGGCCGTAGGACACCACCTGGACATCTATGCCCGGGTCCGAACTGAGTTCCTTTGCCCGCTCCCGGGTGGTGACCAGCATGCCGATGTTCCCGTCGGCAGGATGGGTCTGGGACCCGAATGTGTGCGCCCCGTCGGGCAGCACCGGTCTGAGTCGCGCCAGGCCTTCGGCCGTGGTCTCCATGACTCCTTCGTCGGCTTCCACAGAGATCGTCTTTTTCCTGGACACCTGGATCTCCACGGGGAACATGTACCGTTTTTGAAAGGCCCTGTCGTCGGCCAGGGCGTCCACGTACTGTTGATATCGTCTCAGGGCGACCTCGTCACACTGTTCGCGGGTAATGCCGACTTCCCCGGCCACATTTTCGGCGGTCTGGATCATGGCCCCTTTTGCCGACGGATCAAAGCCAAAGTGATCCATGACCCAGTCTTCGGATTCCACCTGGCCGCCGGGCCCCTTGGGATTGGGCCAGATCGTGTGGGGGCCGTTGGAGCACCGGTCCGCGGCGAGTAAAAAGGGGGTGTCCAGCATACCGGTTTCCACACCCATGCCGGCCTGAAATATGCAGGTGGTCGAGGTGGAGCAGGCTTGCATCACCGTGACCCCCGGAATGTGTCCGGCCCCCATCATGTGGGCCGCCCAGGTGCTGCCGTAAAACACGTAATGCTGTCCAACGGTAATTCCCAGAAAGAGATAATCGAGCATCGCCGGATCCCACTGTTTTTCCTCGCACCATCTCTTGGCCGTGTTCGCCCCGAGGACGATGGCGTTTTCGTTGGCGAAGCTCCCCTGCCAGCGGGCAAACGGTGAACTGTAGTAGCCGCCATATGGAATAAAGGCTTTTGTCAGCATAGACTTTCTCTCCTCTTCTCAGTAATGGGTATTTGGTATTGGGTATTTGGTATTGGGTAAATTGGTTCAAAGTTCTGGGTTCTGGGTTCCAGGTTTTCAAATTAAGGTTTCAGTGTTCAGGTGTCTGGTGTCTGCTAGTTGTTTTTTGGAATTTGAAATTTGATTTTTGTTTGTAATTTGATATTTGTGTTTTGCTATTTGGCCTCTGTCGTCTGTCATCTGACATCTGTCATCCGACATCTGTCATCCGACATCTGTCATCCGACATCCGACATCTGTCATCTGTCATCTGTCATCTGTCACCCGACATCTGTCATCTGCCATCTGCCATCCGTCGTCTGTTATTTGTCATTTATCAGTTATCTCCCCGTATTTCTCTCGTAACTTCCGGTGCAGTATTTTGCCGGTGGCGGTTCTGGGCATCTCGTCATCTTTGATGAAGATCACTTTTTTCGGACGTTTGTATCCGGCCAATTGCTCCCGGCAACATTCGATAATGGTATGATCGTCCACATCGTCCCGCTGGACCACGACAGCCACGACTTTTTCACCCCATTTATCGTCCGGCAAACCGATGACAGCACAGTCGTAGACACACTCATGGCTGCCGATGGTCTCCTCCACCTCGCTGGGATGGACGTGTTCGCCGCCGGTGATAATCATGTTGTCTTTTCGATCCACGATATAAAAAAAACCGTCCTCGTCTTTTCTTCCCAGGTCGCCGGCGGAAAACCAGCCTTCTCGAAAGGACTCGGCGGTTTTTTCAGGCAGCTTGTAGTATTCATCCAGCAGCATGGGGCTTCTGGAGTAAATCTCTCCCACTTCTCCAACCGGCACCTCGTTGCCGTCGCCATCCAGCAGCTTGATAAAATCGGTGCCCAACGACTCGTAGCCGATGGAACCCAGCTTATTGAGCTGATCTTCGGGCTTGAGAACCGTTACGATACCGGCCTCGGTGGACCCGTAACCTTCATACAACTCTACACCCCTGAAAAAATCCATGATTGCCAGTTTCATGCCCCGCCGCACGGGCGCCGAAGAGCAGAGCAGTTTTCGAATGGAGCTGACGTCCCGCTGTTTGGCGTCCTCCGGGGCGTTCAGTATCATGTTATAGTGGGTCGGAATGAGGGAGATGAATGTTATTTCCTCACGTTCGATAATTTCCAGTATTTCTTCGGTCCGGAAGGACATGGCCGGGTGCACAACCACGCTGCCGCCGATGTAGAGGAACGTGAAGGTGAAAAAGGTCGAGTTGATATGGCACAAGGGCATGACATTGAGGCAAACATCGTGCTCGTTGAAGCCAAAATCGATGGCATTGATCAGGTAGAACGCAATGTGGGAGGCATGGGAGCGCACAACGCCTTTTGGCTTTCCGGTGGTTCCCGACGTGTAGATCAGGATCCAGGTGTCCTCCGGATGGACTTCCATTTCCGGCTCACGGTCCGGTGCCCCGGCCATCAGCGCGTCGTACGGCTGATACCCGTCCCTGGCATCCCCGACAACCACGAACCGGCCAGCGGAAATATTCGTGAGACGGCTGCGGACACTCTCCACCGTGTCGGTGAACACATCATGCACGACAATCGCTTTGGCATCGGAGTTGTTCACGATGTATTCCACTTCGTTGCCCACCAGCCGAAAGTTGATCGGCACGATCACGATGCCTGTCTTGGCGGTGGCCAGATACATTTCAATGATCTCGATGCTGTTCTCCAGCAGCACCGCCACCTTGTCGCCCTTTTCCAATCCCATGGCCAGCAGGCCGTGGCACAGGCGATTCACCCGCTTGTTGACGGCCGGATAGGTAAAACTGCGCTCCCGATCTTTCAAGGCGACCGTATTGGGGAATTTCTTGGCATTGACGCGTAGAACATCACCCAGATTCAGCCAGCACGTCATATGTCTCCTCCAGATTGGTTATAGCAAATGCCAGACTCTCGTTCCGATTGGTGGATTGTTTACACCTATGAATGTATCAGAATCATCGGAATCGGCATCGGGTTCGGAATCGGTATCGACTTCGAAGATGGCCATCCTGTCTCGATTCCGATACCGATAGCGATCCCGACGCCGAACATGTTCAGTTGCAGAATATTTTCCATTTTCTCCCCTCACCTTGCCTCTCCAGTTCGACTTAGCTCACCACGTGCCACCAGGGGAGAGGAAATGAAGGGGAATTCCTTCAGTGGGCTACTTAGAAGCTGTTTAAGAGCCTCCCATCAGGTCCAAGGTCGGTTGAAATCTTCATTAAGCGAATTTGAAGATACAGATCAGCGCTCAAAGCAAGGCGCGGGGCGGCTGAAAAGCGGAGCATACACGATAGTATGTACGCATGGGTGCGGGTGAAAGGACCCGGCACCCATGCCAAGCCGGTCCGCAACACCGCCACGGGCCCTAAGATGCGCTTTTAAGATCGGCTATAAAAGGATGCGGGCGTCGACAACTAAGGCCCCCTCCTCAAACGCCATCACCGGATTCAGGTCCAGTTCCTGAATGACCGGTAGATCTTCCAAAAGCTGAGATAATCGCTGTATCAGTTCGATCAGCGCCTCCTGGTCAACCCCCGGCTGCCCCCGGACGCCCTGCAGCAGGGTGGTTCCCTTGATGGATGTCAGCATCTCCGTGGCTTCGGCGGCCGTCACCGGCGTCAATTCAAACACCACGTCCTTTAAAACTTCCACGTAAATTCCGCCAAGGCCGAACATGACGGCATGCCCTAAACCGTCTTCCGCTTTGGCACCCATGATGGTTTCCAGCCCGCCGGGCATGTACTTCTGAACGAAAAACCCGAGATCCGCATCGCTGATGCGCGTTTGCATGTCTTCCGCCGCCATTCGAAGGGCATCTGCGGCCATCAGATTCAGAGACACGCCGCCCATATCACTTTTATGAATCACCGAAGGGGCATCCGCCTTCAGGACCACCGGGTACCCGATGTCTTCAGCGGCTTCAATGGCGCCGTCGACACTGTCGGTGATCCGCCAGTCCGGCACGGAAATGCCGTAGGCCTCCAGAACCCTGTAGACCTCATCGGCCGCCAGGATCTTGGAACCGTTGGCAACGGCATCATCGACGATCCGCCGCGCTGTCTGGGAATCCACGTCGCGGACCGGGGCAACGTCACCTTTGTCACGTGTCGTGATCTGGTGGTAACGGACCAGGTTGGCCATTGCCCGCGCCGCCTCTCCGGGAAGGGCGTAACAGGGCACGCCGGCGTCCTGAAGGATTCGTACCGTATCCACCCACTGCCCTTTATCGGTCATCAGATTACAGACCAGCGGTTTTCGTTTCTGCTGATTTACTTCGGCGATCTCCCGGGCAATGCTATCGGTATCGACAAAAAACGGTGTCACAAAATTGACAAAGACACAGTCGAACGCATCGTCTTCCATCATGGCATCCAGGCACGTCCGGTAGTGCTCGGCCGTTCCGGTGGCCAGCACGTCGACCGGGTTGGCGACCGATGCCTCAGGATACAGGCGCTCTTTTAAAAACGCCTCGGTTTGAGAGGACAGCGGCGGTAACTCAAGCCCGGCGCCGGCAAGGATATCGGTGGCAATGACCGCCGGCCCGCCGGTGTTCGTGATAATACCGACCCGGTTGCCCCTGGCCCTGGGCTGGGAGGCAAATGCGACCGCAGATTGAATGAGTTCGCCTTCATCGCTAAAGGAGAGAACGCCGGCTTTCTTGAAAATCAGGTCGGTGGCGATATCTTCCTTGGCAAGCCCGCCGGTGTGGGAGGCGGCGGCTTTGGCCCCTTCTCGGGTCCGTCCGGCTTTCATCGCCAGAACCGGCTTTTTGGCCGCCACTTCAGTACAGGCCTCCAAGAAGGCCGAAGGATCGCGAAGACCCTCCACGTAGGTGACCAGGACCTGCGTGCCGGGATCGTCTCCAAGATACCGGATGATCTCCGGAATCGTTACGTCGCAGGCATTCCCATTGGATGCATAGATTCGTGTGCCGACCCCCATGGCCGCGAAACCCTGGTGAATCACCTCGGCCACCCCCCCACTGAGGGCCACGATGGAAATGGCGCCGGGTTCCGGTTTCGTGAAGGTAAAGTTGCAGTACGCCCGAATCTCCGGATCCGAGTTGATGATGCCCTGACAATTGGGTCCGAAAATGCGTATCCCGTACTTTTCGGCCCGCTCCAGGAAATCCATTTCGATGGCTTCACCTTCGGGTCCGATCTCTGAGAATCCGCCGGAGTTGATGATGATGTGTTTCACCCCCTTGGTGCCGCAATCTTCCACGGCCTGGGGTACAAATTTTGCCGGGATGACCATGTGAACGACGTCGATACCGTCCGGCGCATCGAGAATCGATTTGAGCGCCGGGATGCCCCAGATCTCGTCGGCCTTCGGATTGATCGGATAGATCTCTCCTTTAAACCCGAAGTCAATCAAATTCCTGATGACCCGGTTGCCGATATGCAGTTCTTTGGTGGACGCCCCGATAACGGCCACTCTTTTGGGATTGAAGAGCGCTTCTAGCATGATTCTCTTCTCCTTGAAGATTGCTCTCACTTGTAAGTTCCATGATTTTCAGCAAAACCTTGAAAACAATCATGGAACTTTCAAATTAGTTTTTTCTCTCCTCCAATTGCTCAACAAATGCCTCGATGTTCGTTTTTGTCTGCTCGTCCGATATCATGCGCAGATCGTTCAGGTCGCCGTTTATGGTCAAAAAGGGCAACGTGGTCATCTCCTCTATCCGTTGGGGCATGCCATAGCGGCAGTTGGAATTGTTCGGGCATGTTTTGGCATCGTGATAAATGACGCCGTCCACCTTGAAGAAATCCAGCATGGTTTTGACATACCTCTCCTTTGCCGGATCCGAGCGCACAATGAACAACTCGGTATAGGCTTTGGCCATGCTTCTGAAGGGATCGTCGGGATCGAAGGCTGAAAAAATCCAGCTGTTGCAGTAAGTGGAGGCCAGAACACAGGTATTCAGGCTCGAAAAGAGCTTGGAGTGGGCGCTCAGCCGCCCCCAAATCGGCATACCTTCCCAGTAGAGCCGGTACGATTCGTCTTCGACGGCGCCCTCGCCCTGGGCGATCCTTTCGTTCATCTCCGCCAGCAGCAGATGGTAGTAGTCGACCGCCTGCTGGGTGCCTCTAAGAACGACGGCCGGTCCCATATGGATGGTTCCGTCGTAAAATGTCAGCGGGGACGGCACGTTGGAGGCGGTGTCGAGAACCTGCTTCCAGAGGTCGGAGCATTGCTTTGACAGGGCCACCACCCGCTTGAGTTCCTCCAGGTCGAAGGTGTTTCCGGAGATCTCCTCCAGCGGCGGCACCAGGGCTTCCATCTGGCTGGCAACCGATTCGACGTGGGCACCGGTCACATCTCCGACGCCCCGGTGGGTTTCGACACCCATAATCGGCACATTGAGTTCTTTGGCATACCAGGCGAACCAATCCTGCACATCCCGACACTGATTGGTATTGTAAACCAGCACATCCGGTTTCGGGACGCCATCGATCCCCTTATATGCCCGGGTGAGCGGCGAAATCCCCTTCACATAGGCCCCGACATCGGCGGTCAGGTAACTGCAGATGTCCGGTGAATAGCCAAGGGCGTTGGCCTCTGGAATCATATCGGTGGCCATCCGGGTGGCGCCCAGCATGGCGCCGTGATTTTCCGGGAAATGTACGAGAAAACCCAAGGAACGAAGGATTTCCGCCGGCCCGACACTGGTGCACCAGGCGATCTTCCGCTCGCCTGTTTTGGATGCATTATCGAGTTCATAGAAATATTCGGCCATGATCCGATTCATTTCGCCGGTGGCTTTGATCTTCTTACGAACCACTTTCTTTTCTTTCGCCATGTTGTCTCCCTTTCATTCAATAGTCGCCAACCCGATGCCGTACAGGGCGGCACCGACGGCGCCGGTCAACTGGGGATGCTCGGGAACCAGAATGGACCGCCCGATCTTCTCCTCGGCCATCTTCACCAGATAGGGGTTATGCGCGACCACCCCTCCGGTCATGACAACCTTCGGGCTCAGGGCATCCATCTCGACCACCCGCTGGATGACCGAAAAGAAAAGTCCTTTGATGATATCTTCCACTTTGCGGCCCCGCCGGATATTCTCCAGAACCTCGGTGGCTGAGAACACCGTGCAAAAACTGCCAAGCTTGACCATGTCCGTGGACCGACTCGCCAGACCGTCCATTTCTTCCAGGGGAATATCCAGCCGCGGCGACATCTCTTCCAGAAAGGCTCCGGTACCGGCGGCGCACTTGCGGTTCATTTTGAAACTGATGCGCCGTCCGTCATCGCCCAGTTTGATGATCTTGTTGTCCTGTCCCCCGATATCGATGATGGTCGTTGAAAACGGAAAATAAAAATAACAACCCTTGCCATGGCAGCCGATTTCAGTCCGTGTCTCATTGGCGTAGGAGACGTTTTTCCTGCCATATCCGGTGGATATCGCCTTGGTAATGGCTGTCGCCTCCGCCCCTGCCATGCGAAGGGCGGTATCGAGACAGCGGTCGGCGGTAGCGGTAAAATCCGTTCCTGACTTCTCCACACTGTGTCCGACAAGGCGGCGCTCGGGGGTCATCACCGCCACCTTCGTTCTCGACGCGCCCACGTCTACCCCGACAAAAACAGAATCCATATCCATTTTCGCCATCTACTGCCTCGACTCGAGCCCTTTGACCATGGCCCGCAGGGTACGATTATAAGGTGTCGGTACGTCGGCCTGTTCTCCGTAGTCGACAAACTTGCCGTTGATGTAATCGATTTCAGTACGCCGGTTGGCCTCGATATCCATGAGCATGGAAGGTTTGTGGTTTCCCGCATTCCTCATGTAGCCGATGGCATGGGGATAGTAATTCCATCCAAGACTGATCTCGTTCGCCCGGGCCACCTGGACGCATTCCTTCACCAGAGCGTCGACGATCTGAAACACGATGGGATCTCCCATGGCCTGTGCCATGGTCAAGCCGGTAACGGCACATACCGGGTTCATGCAGGCATTCATGATGCTTTTGCGCCAGACCATGGAAATGATCTGGTCCGTGTGATGTGTTTCCAGACCGCATTTGGAGAAGGTGAGGGCAATGGCCTCGGCCGCCTGGGTCGCTGTGTCATCGAGCTGCTGCACATAGTGGGGGGGATGATGAAACGGCAGAACGACGTGGGCAGGGCCCTTTAGACCGCACCCGTAGTTGACCACTGCCCGCATCACTGGGGCGTTCCCAAGAACATTGGCCAGCTCCAGTTCCGTATCGATGCCGTTCTGCCAGCTGACGACGTACATGCCCTCCTGCTGAAATTCCTGAATAGCAGAGGCAATCAGCGGCAGAGCGTTGGCTTTGACAGTGATGATGATCACATCCGGAGGATCCGAAGCGAGATCGTCGATGTTGGTGACCGTCCTGGAAACGGTTTGTTGAAAATTTTCAGCACCCTCCAGAATAATACCCCTGCTTTCGGCCGGGTCGAGCAGCTCGGGAAGGATATCGCACAGGGTGACCTCATATCCTCCTTTGGCGAGGAAAGCGGCCACGATACATCCCACAGGACCGGCGCCGATAACGGCAAATCTGTGTGGCTCAAAATCCGGTGTTTTTTTCATTGCCCGTTCCCCCTTTTCAGCACGTGACGGTTAGCTGTTGATCTTCCTGCGGCAAGGTCAGGATGTCTGATCGCCCACTTCATCGAGCATGCCGAATGCATCTGCATCGAGCAATTTGGCGCCACTTTGCTCGAGCACCTTGATGGCTGTGTCGATATCGCTGAACCGGAAAATCATCACCGCATTGGACCTGGAAAACCGGATAAATGAATATGTGTAGATCACATTCACTTTTGCCTCCCCAAGAGGCTTGAGCAATCTGGCGAGCTGACCCGGCTTATCTTCGATTTCAACGGCCACCACCTCATGGACACGGGCGGGCATAGCAAGTTTCATCATGATACGGCGTGCTTTTGCCAGGTCAGACACCAGAATCCGGAGCACACCAAACCCCCCGCCGGTCTCCACGAGGGTCAATCCCCGCAGGTTGATGCCGGCGTCACCCAGAGCCTTTGAAATTTCGTAGAGCCGGCCGGGATCGTTCTCGATGGCCACGGAAAGCTGTTTAAGTTTCATGGAGCCCTCCTCGATATCGTTGAATTTATCATTGGGTCCGGCCGAGATATTGACAGCCGGAACGGCAACGCGGGAGGTGGAGAATAGTTAAAGGAGGAAGCTGATTCGGCCCCCCGGCAGCCGGGAGAATCCGTACACAAACTAACTACATTTAAGCTATAATGTAACTACAAAGAAGGTCCCCCGAAGTCAAGCGAAAAGTGGGGCGAGGTCCGTTCGCCCGTGGGCCCGTAAGCCCGTTTGCCCTTGGGGCGGCAGGTCTTTTCAGATACGAGGAGAATTGGCGTGGTGGAGTGATAGCGTATTGGGGTGACGGGAACTTCCGTCATTCTTTGCCTTGCATCCTGCATCCTGAAGCCTGAATCCCTTCTACCCGCTTGGCTCGCTCAACCCGATCCAGTATCCAGAATCCAGCCCGCCAGAGGTTTATCCGCCTCAGGCGGACGGACAAGCATCCAGTCTTTAGAAGATTTTCCTGGCTCTCGCACACTTCTCCACATCCCCCATGACGATCAACGTCATTCCGGGTTCCAGAGTGTCTTTTGGCTGGGGATTGAATTCAATCGTCTCCCCGGGCTTGCGAAACGCCAAAAGCAGAAGTTCAAATCGCTCTTTGAGTCCCGAATCGAGGATCGGTGTTCCGGCCATGTTCGAGGATGATGATATGGTCAGTTCGTTGATTCTAAGATGTCCCTGGCTGCTCCGGAGCATCCGATCCAGAAAATCCACTGCAGCAGGCCGAATCATTTCGGAGGCCATCCGGAGCGCCCCGATGGCGCTGGGAGAAACCACCCGGTTTGCTCCGGCGTTGATGAGTTTGGATCCCAACGGTTCTTCCATCACCCGGCTGATAATTCGGATGCGTGGATTCCACATTCGGGCCGTGATGGTCACATACAGGGCATCCTTGTCTGAGGGCAGACAGATGAAAAGACCGGCAGCACGTTCGAGGCCGCCGGAAATGAGATTCTGATCTTCCATGGCATCGCCCCGGATAAACAGCAGGTCGCCCAGGAGGCGACAGCAGCGATCGATTTTCTCCGGATCGTTTTCGATGAGCACGACCCGCTCCTGGTTCTGCATCAATTCATGCATGACCGGCAGGCCCGTTTCCCCGCCCCCGCATACGATAAAATGCCCGGAAATCCGGCGGATCCGCTTGACCATTTGCTTGGCCCGCAAAAGACCGGATAGTTCACCCTCGATAAAGACGGCCGTCAGATTACTGATGCCGTACAGGATAACACCCGCTCCGAAAGTGATCAGAATCATGGTGAAAATCTGGGCGGGGATGTTGCCGGTAATCTCGATGACCTCCCCATACCCGACGGTGGTCAGAGAGATCACGGTCATGTATACGCAGTCTATCAGGGAGTATTTGCCTTCGAAGAGAAGATAATAGCCGGAACTGCCCGTCAGAATAATCAGGGTAATGGCAAAAAGGACGAGGTAAAGGCGCTTTGCAACGATGGACATCGCACTACCCCTGCAAACGGGCTGCCTTCCGGCAGGATCAGCCCGAACGGTGCCTATACGTCTGGGAAGGGTGCCATCTCCGGGTTAAGCTGCGGACGATGGTCGAAGGAGTCGATGACCATCGAATTCACAACAAGGAAGCGACCGGTGCGCGCACCCATCACCTCCGGAATCCCATCACGTCGGGCAGCCAAAGGACCAGATCGGGCATGTAGGTCATCACCGCCAGGACCAGAAGCTGTATGATGATAAACGGAATGACGGCGCGAGATACATAGAAGAGACTTTTATTGGCAATCGCCCCGGTGATGTACAGGCTGACTCCCATCGGCGGTGTACAATAACCGATGGCGAGGTTTACCGTCATGATGAGCCCGAAGTGCATCCAGTCCACGTTAAACGCATCGAGCATGGGCAGAAACACCGGGCCGAGGATCATGGTGGCCGAAATGATATCCATGAACATACCCACGAACAACAGCAGCATGTTCATGGCCAGCAAAAACACCACCGGTGACTGGATGGTGGAAAGAACCGTTTGGGTAATGGCTCCGGGGATGTCTTCCAGTGTCAGCAGACGGCCGAAACAAACGGCGCCGGCGACGATGATCAGCAACGTTGCGGAGGTCACCGCTGAACTGACGGTTATCTGCTTGACCTGCTGGAACCGGATGGACTTGTGGATCACGATCTCCACAAAAAAGGCATAGACGCAGGCCACCACCGCGGCTTCGTTGGCCGTAAACGCGCCGGAAAAAATACCCCCGAAAATAATCAGCGGTAGCATCAGCGACCAGAACCCTTCCTTGAGGACTTTCAGTACCTCGAAGAACGACGGGACCGGAAGTCGTGTAATTTCCGTCTTTTTCCGGAAGAAAAAATACGTGTAAAGGCAGACACCCAGCATGATGAGCATCCCGGGGACAAAACCCGTTAAAAACAGTCCCTCCAGGGATACGTTGCTGATCATGCTGTACAGGATCATACCGATACTGGGCGGGATGATGACGCCCAGGTTCGGGGATGTGGTCATGAGACCGAGGGTGTATCGTTCCGGGTAGCCGTTGTCGATGAGGGCCGGGATCATAAACCCGCCCAGGGCCACCACCGTTGCCACGGTGGACCCGGATATCGCGCCGAACAGACCGCATGCCAGCACCCCGGCCATGCCGAGCCCACCCGGAAGCCAGCTGACCAGGGCGTTGGCCACTTTGATGAGCTTCTCGACAATGGAACCGGCCGTCATAATGTTTCCGCAGAGAATGAAAAAAAGCACCACCACCAGAGCAAAATTGTCCATGCTCCGCAGCAGTGTCTGGGCCAGCAGGAGAAGGGGCAGATCGGTGAACAAAAGGAATCCGAGAACTGCCGTAAAAAAAAGACACATGAAAACCGGTATGTAGGAGGCCATGCAGCCCAGCAGGATGAGTAGAATTATCAGGTGGGAAGTCTCCATTTACCAGTTTCCTTTATAGTCTCGCGATGAATCAATGCCGCTCTAAGAGGACTTCTTCGCGGCTCTCAGTTCAACAATATCTTCGTAAATCACCTGTAGTGTTCGAAGAAACATCATCCCGCCCATCAACGGCAGAATCGCGAATATGTAGACAAGCGGGATCTCCATTATGATGGTTTTCTGGTTCGTCTGGACCTGAAGGGCGGCCATCAACCACCCGTAGTAAAATACAAACATCGAAAAAGCGAGCGTCACCAGGTTACTGAAGAAGGTCAGGGGCACTTTGATTTTGGGGATCAGCTGGACCGTGGCGTCGATCTTGATCATCGACCGCGCCTTGACGGCGGCGCTGCATCCGATCAGCGTGGTATAGATGATCACCTCCCGCACCAGCTCTTCGGACCAGGCCAGGGTGTAGTTAATCGTGTAGCGGAGGGTGACATTCGCAAACAGGGCTAACAGCGCCACCATGACACTGATAAACAGGGTCCATTCCTCGAAAAAGGACAGAATACGATCGATAACCTTGAAGATTCTTCCAATCATTCCCGGCTTCCTTGTCATTCAGACAACGCCAACGGCCCGACCAGCTTTCCGGAATGCCCCGTGGGGTGGAAATGCGGGCGGGCCAGGACAGAGTCGCGCCGTCTCTGGGAAACGGACATGGCTCTGTTCCCTAATCGCATAAATAAAGGGGGCTTCACCGGGAAGCCCCCTTTATAATCTCAATGCCTATCGTTACGGCTTATAACCCATGTACTCCTGAACCTCTTTGAGAAAATTCTTCGGGCGATAGGTATCCCCCGGATACAACTTGTTGATTTCCCCTGCATATTTCTTATGAACGGCATTGCCCCTCTTTTTCAGCCAGGCCATCTGGTCTTCCGGAAGGGTGAAGAACTGGATGCCGTTTTTCGAGGCCTTCATGATTTGTACCGCCTCCTGCATCTTTGTCTGTTCCCGGATGTCGGCGCTCACGTCGCGGACCACCTCGACAAATATTTTCTGGAGATCGGGCGGCAGTTTGTTAAACCATGCCTTGTTGAAAACCCAGATAAAGAGCCCCTGGGCATAGTCGATATAGGTGTAATATTTGGCGACCTCAAACTTTTTGGTGATATTGCACACCATGGGGGTGTGGTCCAGCCCTTCGATCACGCCCTGTTTCAAGGCCACCGGCACATCCGGCCATGGCATCACCACCGCGTTTATCTTCCACTGCTTGTAAAGCATCTGATTGACCGCGGCTTCGGCCGTGCGGAATTTGACCTTTTGAGCCTCCTTCAGACTCCGGACCTCAACGGTCGTGGCCCATCCATAGTTGCCATACCCGGTAATGTCAATACCCATGATGCCCTGGTGGTCCATGGCTCTCATGTAGTGCTCGAACAGCGGGCCGCTGGCGATGAACTTGTCCAGTTTTTCAAATGAATTGACCAGAAACGGCAGGTTCACCAGACCGAATCGGGGCCCCAGGTTGGTGGACGCGACGGAACTGACACCCATTCCCTGAATGGCACCCATTTGCAGCTGGTTCAAGACTTCCACCTCGCCGCCGAGCATGGAAAACGGCTTGTAGTCGATATATATCTGGCCGTTGGTGCGTTTCCACAGCTCATCGCGGATGGCAAATCCCGTGTAGACCCCCTTGAGGACCGGATGGGAAACATTGGACACAATGCACTTGTACTTCGCGCCGGATGGATCGAATGCCGGCTTCCAAGCGTCGAGCGACGGTTTCTTGGCCGCCACCGGACTCACTAGCAACAGTACACAGGCAATCCCGATAATCGCGCCGACAATGGCACCTCTACGCATCATGTGTTCCTCCTTTCGATAAATGGGGCCTCCACCAAAAAATAAACACCATTCATTTGCCAAAGATGATTTACAAGCTACATTTCAGCACCCACGATTTTGTCAAGAAAAAAAAACCAGCCTATCCAGGTCCCAGTCCTTGTCCTTGGGGCTTTTATGAAAAAACCATATCTTGCGGGAAGACATGTGGAAGGTCTAGACGATCTGTAAATCCGGCCGATATTTCCGTAGCACCAGGCAGGCATTACCCCCGCCGAATCCAAAGGAATTCGTCAGGGCTACGTTGACATCGAGTGACTCGGCCCCACCTGTAACGTAATCCAGCGGGCAATCCGGGTCCGGTTCCCGGTAATTGATGGTGGGGGGTATTTTGCCTTTTTTCAGCGCTTTCACCGTGGCCACAAATTCGACCGCACCGGCGGCGGCAACCAGGTGACCGATCATGGATTTGATGGAGCTGATTTTCAATCGATCCGCATGGTCATCAAATACCTTCAGCACCGCTTTGCTTTCTATTCTGTCATTGAGCAGGGTGGAGGTGCCGTGGGCATTGATGTAATCGACCTGATCCGGGGTAATGCCGGCGTCCGCCATGGCAGTATCCATCACCCGAACCATGCCTTCTCCGGTGGGTTCAGGAGCCGTGAAGTGAAAGGCATCGGCCGTGTTTCCAAATCCGATAAGCTCTGCATAAATCTTCGCTCCCCGGTCACGGGCATGGGTCAAGCTTTCCAATACCACGACACCGGACCCTTCTCCCATGACAAACCCGTCCCGTGTCCGGTCAAAGGGTCTGGAAGCTGTTTCCGGGGAATCATTACGCCTGGAAAGAGCGCGGGCCGCACTGAATGCGCCGATGAGAAGTGGGGTGATGCACGCCTCGGTACCACCTGCAAGCATGATATCGGCCCTTCCGTCTTGAATCGTGCGAAAGGCCTCCCCGATGGCGTTGGTGCCGGTGGAACAGGCGACGGAAGGTGCGGAAATGGGACCCCGAAGCCCGTGGGCAATGGAAATCATGGATGCGGTCATGTTGATCATAACCATGGCCACGACAAAGGGACTGACTGCCTTGGGACCTTTGTTGAGGTATACCAGATGTTCCTTTTCCAGAGTATCGATTCCCCCGATACCGGAGCCGACGATGGTGCCGGCCCTCCGGGAATCAAAACCGGCGCTCTCGAGCCCGGAATCCACCATGGCCATACCGGCCGCCGTGAGCCCGAATTGGGTAGCCCGGTCCGTGCGCCGAACCGTCTTGACGTCAATCCATTGATTCGGATCGAAATCTCGGATTTCTCCGGCTATGCGGGATGCAAACGCGGAGCTATCGAATCTCGAAATGCGGTGGATACCGTTTTTCCCGGCAATCAATGCCGCCCAGAACTCATCGACCCCGACGCCAATGGGAGTCACGGCCCCCAGACCCGTCACAACGACCCGTTTTTTTTCCTCCGCTTCGGGCATAACCGCGTATCTACCTCCCCACCGAAACCCGGAATGGATAAATCGAACTGCCTGACTGAAGGCTGTTTCTACACCATTTCGAAAAGAAGTTCCAGTCGAAAAAAGTCATGCGTTCTCCGTGCGGCGCGGCCCTGTCCAATAGCCATCAGGATCAAAACGTCGGAGTATGGCCAGCTCTTCATCGGTGGGCGCTGGTGTCGTTTCGAGCCGATCGCTAACCGCAACAGGCCAACCGGTGTGTGCCTGGATAGTCTCCAAATCCACATCGGGGTGAACCGAATCCAACACCATTTCACGGGTCTGGGGATCGAATGAGAAGCATCCCAACGTCGTGATAACACCCGCCGGACCGCCACGCGGGAGGCCGCGTTGCTGCCGCCATCCGGAGCCGCGTCCAAATCCGGGGGAGGTGACGTAATCCACGCGGGCTACAAATCGCCGTTTTTCATGGGCCATAATAATCATATGCCTTCCGGCCAGGCAGGCCAGGTCGCATGCGCCGCCACTGCCCGGCAAACGGGTCCGGATCCCGTTGGACGACCGGATAACGGTGGTGTTCAGATTCCCGTACCGATCGATTTGTGCACCGCCGATAAAGCTAATATCGACAGCGCCCTGCTGGAGAAGGGCCATGGCATCCCCGGTATCCGCCAGCCACGCGGCCTGGTAAAGATTTGGCAGATCGCCCATTGTCAGTATCGGTCTCGGGGATGGATTGTCTCTGACAATACCCAGTTCGTAGACGCCCACCGCACGTGGGGCATGGGTGCATTTTGCCAAAAGAAATCCAAGCAGCGGAAGCCGCATCCCCACAAATACAATCTCACCGTTGCGGATCTTCCGGGCCGCGGCCGTCACCATTAGTTCTGCTGCTGTGTAGGCTGTCATGGGATATGCCGGATGATGGTTGTGATTGCCATAGACATGCTCCGCATCAACATAGAGGGACGCCAACGTCCGATCCCGGGTCAACGTGGTCTGGATCTCAGCGGACTCGGCGTCGGGATCGCTATCGGTATCGGAATCGAAACAGAATGATGATAATCTCCGTCGACGCCCATGAAGGGTTCAGTATCCGTAATCGACCGGGACAGAGGGCGCGCTGTGTGTGATCATCAACTGGCGTTGACGATCATTGCCCAGCAGATCCAGATACTCGGTCCGGGATGCCACCCCGACCACCCACCGGCTGAACCACTCCGCAAAACCCGGAGGGGTTTTGCTGGCCTGCTGGTAGTCCAGAAACACCTGATGGTCCCGGTTGTAGAAACCCGGCATGGGAGATGGATGGGCGCTCCAGGGCTCGTGGACGACGGCCCCGACACGAAAGGACGGGAGGAGTATCCGGTTCGGGTCACTGCAGATCGTATCCTCGGGGACAATCTCCTCTGCCACAATGATCACCTGGCGGCTGGCCATGCACGCCTCCCGACTGACGCCAAGATTACCCCATGCATGCGCACCGCCGGAAGCAGCGGCCCTCTGAACAGAGATAATGGCGACATCCGGCCGGATCGCTCGAACCGCCACCAGCGGCCCCCCGGTGAATGGGCAAACCATCTCTTTGAGCTGGCTGTTTGTGCTTAAAAGATCACTTCCAAGGGCCGTAAGTGTCGGCATAAACGGCACCCCGGCCGCTCCCGCCCGCAGCCCCATGGTTATCGTCAGGTTGGTGTGGTCCTCCACGTCTATTGCGCCGGATTCCACCGCTCGACGAAAATTATACCCGGATCCGGTGATCACATTGCCGACCCAAGCAGCTCGAATCCGATCGGCACATCCGGCTCCGACGAGCTGATCGAATAACATATCGGATATGGGTCCAATCAACGCCAGCCGGCGCTTTTTCTGCCGCATTAACTCGTGGCCCGCGGAAAACGGGATGCAGGTCTCCAGACCGCATCCAAGGGCAATCTCACTGCCGTCCGGCACAAAGCGATCAACCGCTTCGACCATGGTCATCAGCTTGGATTCCGGCATGGTGCCCCTTCCCTTTTTTTTGTCGAGAACCCGGCTTCCAAAGTACAAAAGGTTAATATAGAGAGACCCTTGGGGGATGTCAAAGATTTTCAAACTTGACGTCAACGCCTAATTTATCCATACTTTTCACCCATGAAGGCATCACCGACCAACGACCCCCGGTGGCTGATCCGGCGCGTCAAGGAAAACGAGGAGATTGCCAAGAAGTTCTTCCTCGTGGAGCGGCAAATTCTCTCCGTATTGAATTTCCAGGATCTATTTAAAGTTCTGTTGTCCGCCATACAGAAGACCTTCCAGGTTCCGTATGTCTGGTTATCGATGATCGATACATCCGACGTCTACCGTCTGGTTCAATCCCTTACCGATATGGACGTGTTTCACCAACGGCTCACCCTGGTAAAGAAAAGCGCCTTTGAATCCCTCATCGGGAGTTCCATGACGCCGATTCTGATCAACTCCGATTTGGACCGGTTTCGTGATGTGATACCCGTCGATGCGTTTGACGCGATCCAATCCATGGCGCTGGCACCGCTGTCTCTTGATGGGGAGATCATCGGCAGCCTCAATCAGGGGGATAAAACAAAGGCACGTTTCGAACCCGGCATCGACACCGGTCTGCTGGAGCAGCTGGGGATAAAACTCTCTCTTTGTCTCTCGAATGTGACGGCCCATGAAAAGTTGCGGTATCTGGCGTATCGGGATGTGCTGACCGGACTGCTCAACAGGCGCGTGGTAAAGAATATCCTGGAAAGGGAGTTTGCTCGCTCCCGCCGATACCAGAGCCCCCTTTCCATCGCTTTTCTGGATCTCAACGATTTCAAGGGTATCAATGACACATACGGCCATGAGGTGGGAGATCTGGTGTTAATGCGCATCGGCGATATCCTCACCCAACTGAGTCGGGAATCCGACGCGGTGGCCCGCTATGCCGGCGACGAATTTGTTGTCATCCTTCCGGAAACCTCGAAGCTAAATGCCGAGGCCCTGATGAAACGGGTATCCTTTTATGTATCCGAGCATCCTGCAACCCATGGGAGCCAAACTATTCCAATATCTTTCAGTTACGGGTGCGCCGCCACCACGGATCAGGGGGTCAAAGATCCCACCGATCTGCTGAGAAAGGCCGACAAGCGGCTTTACCGGGCAAAACATCTTCGGAAGCCGGAAAACAAAAAGCCCTGACGCCAGATAGGCGCTCAGGGCTGTCCCACGAGCGTTTTTGAGCCGTCAGACGGACGCCTCCGATCTACTTTTCTTTTGGTTTCTTCTTTGAAGCTTTTTTCTTCTCAGTCTTTTCTGGGTCTTCAGGAGTGTCAGTCTTTTTTTCCGCCTTGGTGGTTTTCTTCTTTGTCACCGACTTTTTTTCCACCTTTTCAGTCGTGTCGGCCTCCTTTTCTGTCTTGGCGGATTTCTTCTTCGGAACAGCTTTCTTCTTAGCCTTCTCAGGGGCCTCAGCTGCGCCTGTATCTTTTGCCTTTTTGGCGGATGTCTTGGCTTTTTTGGACTTCGTCTCGGGGGTGTCAGCAACTACAGGTTCCTCAGCGGCATCCGCTTTCTCTTCTGCCTTTGCGGCCGGGACGGGTTTTTTTCTTATCTTTTTTTTCGGCTTTGCGCTTTTTTCTTCGATGACCAGTTCAACCAGGCTGATCGGAGCTGCGTCTCCTTTTCGCGGCCCCAGTTTGATAACCCGTGTATACCCCCCCTGGCGATTACCGAAACGATTCTGGACATCTTCAAACAGCTTATGGACAACCGCTTTTTCGCGAATGATAGCGAGCGCCTGTCTTCGGGCATGAAGGTCCCCCCGTTTTGCCAGGGTGATTAAACGGTCGGCCCAGCTTCTCAACTCCTTGGCCTTGGCATCGGTGGTTCGAATACGATCATGCTTAAACAGAGACGTAACCATGTTTCGAAACATGACCTTACGGTGACTGCCCGTTCGATTCAGTTTTATGCCGGATTTTCGGTGTCTCATGGGATCGCCTATGCTCCTTCTTCCGTTTCTTCCGAGGTGGGAGGAACAAACCCTTCCAGTTTTATTCCCAGCTGAAGTCCCATTTCTGCGAGCACTTCCTTGATCTCATTAAGAGACTTTCTGCCGAAGTTCTTTGTCTTTAGCATTTCCGCCTCTGACTTCTGGACAAGCTGGAAAATTTTATGAATGTTTGCATTCTTCAAGCAATTGGCACTCCGTACGGAGAGTTCGAGTTCTTCCACGCTCCGGTACAAGTTCTCATTGAATTTGGGTTTACCGTCCCCTTCAGATTTTTGGTCGAGGGCGGGTTGGCGTTCCTCGTCAAAGTTGATGAAGATATTCATCTGCTCTTTGATGATTTTAGCAGCATAGGCGACGGCATCTTCCAGATTTACACTTCCATCTGTCCACACTTCGAGGGTCAGCTTGTCATAGTCTGTCCTTTGGCCGACGCGGGCTTGCCCAACCACGTAATTGACTCGTCGAATGGGAGAAAAGACCGCATCGATGGGGATGGTGCCGACAGGAACGTCTTCATCCTTGTTGTTCTCGGCTAGCGAATAGCCCTTGCCGACCTTGACCACCATCGCCATCTTCAATTCACCGCCATCGGACAATGTCGAAATATGCTGTTCCGGATTGAGAACTTCTACTTTACCGTCCGAGCTGACAATGTCTCCCGCAGTCACCACACCCTCTCCCGACGATTCAACCGTCACCGTTCGGGCTTCGCGATCGTCGACCTTCAGTCTCACTTCCTTGAGATTTAGAATGATTTCCGACACGTCCTCCAGAACCCCGGGAATAACGCTGAGTTCATGCATGACGACATCGAATTTGACCGATGTGATCGCTGCGCCATGGAGCGATGACAGAATGACCCGCCGTAGCGAATTCCCGAGGGTGATTCCGAAACCTCTCTCAAGGGGCTCGCACACAAACTTGCCGTAATTGGCCTTGCTGGTCATCTCGACCTTTTCAGGCTGGATCATCTCCTGCCAATTCATGTAACTGATGTCTTTCGATGACATACTTAAATTCTCCAACTAAAACCGTTGTCCGATTTTAAACGGTATGTGAGGAACTTGTTTTAAAGCCGGGAAGAAACCTTTCAAGAAAATCGATCGATGATTCAGATCTACTTCGAATAGAGCTCCACGATTAGCTGTTCCTGAATCGGCATTGTAATATCTTCCCGGACAGGAAATCCTTTGATCATTCCCCGAAAGTTCTCTTTTTCCAGCTCTAGCCACTGGGGGATACCCCGACGCACCACGGCGTCCAGGGAATCGTTAATCGACTGGATCTTTTTACTCTTATCTCTTACTTCAACAACATCGTCGGCCTGGATCATATAGGATGGGATGTTTACCTTTTTACCGTTGACCAAAAAGTGATTGTGCCGGACGAACTGCCTTCCCTGGGACCGGGAATTGACAAACCCCAACCGGTATACCACATTGTCCAGACGGCGCTCGAGCAAAACCAGCAGATTGGTACCCGTAATGCCCTTCTGACGATCCGCCCTTGAGAAAAACAGACGGAACTGCTTTTCAGACAATCCGTACAAGCGTTTGACTTTCTGTTTCTCCCGGAGCTGGATACCGTAATCGGAAACTTTTCCCCGCCGCCGCTGCCCATGCTGCCCAGGGGCATAACTCCGACGGTCGAATGCGCACTTATCGGAGTAGCAGCGATCACCCTTGAGAAACAGTTTCATATTTTCGCGTCGGCAGATCCGACATACCGAACCTCTATATCGTGCCAAAGTCTTCCTCCCTTGTCGTCACTCAATTGTTGACGAGTTGAACTCTATTACTTGCCGTTGCTTCCAGCGCAGGACTGTATATGAAAATCCTTTTTAAAGCGAAAGTGCGGTTTGAGTCGCAGCGCTGAAATAATAATTGCGTTATGCCCCCAAGCTTGGCGTAGGGGTAGAGGCTTTAGCCTTTCACCCTATGAGCGACATTGTCGCGTTACATAAAATCGCTTCACGATTTTATTCGTTAAACGGTTTGGCAAATTAACAATATCGGCACCGACTCCCCATTGAGTCTCTCCGGGGGATGCATCCTGATCAGCGGTTGTGCCCATTCTACCCATCAACCGGATTAAACTCTACGGCGTTTTGGAGGGCGGCATCCATTATGGGGTATCGGGGTCACATCCTTGATCATAATCACATTGAATCCGGTTCCCTGAAGCGATCGAAGAGCCGACTCCCGACCGGCACCCGGTCCCTTGACATAGACCTCGACATTTCTCATGCCATGCTCCATGGCTTTTTTTGCAGCGTCTTCGGCAGCAAGCTGGGCCGCAAAGGGGGTGCTTTTACGAGAGCCTTTGAAACCTTGGACGCCGGCGCTTGACCAGGACACCACGTTTCCGGCCGGATCAGTGATAGTTACGATCGTATTGTTAAAGGTCGATTGGATGTGAACGATCCCGTTCGGTACATTTTTCTTCTCTTTTTTCTTTGTGCGTGTTCTTCTCGGCATAATTTTATCCTGAAGTTGGACGCCCCGCTGTAAGTTGCCGGAGCAATTCTGGCGGACTCGGAATTCCGTCTATTTCTTCTTCACACCGCCCTTTTTCTTGACCGCCGCCCGCCTCGGACCTTTTCGTGTTCGTGCGTTGGTACTCGTGCGCTGGCCGCGCACCGGCAGCGATTTTCGATGGCGCAACCCCCGGTAGCAACCGAGATCCATAAGACGTTTGATGTTCATCGACACTGTCGACCGAAGCTCTCCCTCCACTTTATAGGTACTGTCGATCAGCTTTCGGATATTGGTAACTTCCGACTCCGAAAGATCATCCGTTTTCGTGTTGGGATCAATATTGAGCTTTTCCAGAATTTGATTCGACGTACTGCGCCCGATTCCGAAAATGTAGGTCAGACCGATCTCTATCCGCTTGTTTTTAGGCAAATCAACGCCGGCGATTCGAGCCAATGCTACCTCCCCTATCCTTGCCTTTGCTTGTGTCGTTTATTTTCGCAGATCACTCGCACCACACCTTTGCGACGAACGATCTTGCATTTGCTGCACATTTTTTTAACCGATGCCCGGACCTTCATCGTAACTCTCCTTGCCTTTCCTCATCGGCGGTAGCAGTGCCCGCCCGATGGCGAGCTATTTCGACCGGTAGGTAATCCGGCCGCGGGACAGATCATAGGGCGACAATTCAACCGTCACCGTGTCCCCTGGTAAAATTTTGATAAAGTGCATCCGCATCTTTCCGGAGATATGGGCCAGAATCTTGTGCCCGTTTTCGAGTTCAACTCGAAACATCGCGTTTGGCAGGATTTCCACCACCGTCCCCTGCACCTGAATCGCTTCCTCCTTGGCCATGTATCTCATCTCCCATCGTCTATGACGCCCCGGGTGTCCGGTCCGTCAACGGATGGCGACCTTGCCGTTTTCGGCATAACGGCCGCCGTTGTAAGCGCGTTAGCGCCCCTTCATACGTCCGGCCCCTTTTTTCAGAAATCCTTCGTAATGACGGGTCAGCATATGGGACTCGATCTGAGAGACCGTGTCGATCGCAACACCGACGACAATCAGCAACGCTGTGCCGCCGAAATAAAACGGAACATTGAATTGGGCAATCAAAACAGAAGGCAGCACGCATACCGCAGAGACATAAATCGCGCCCCCCAGGGTAATCCGTGTCAACACCCGGTCAATGTAATCCGCCGTCCTGCGCCCTGGACGAATTCCGGGGATATACCCGCCGTGCTTCTTCATGTTGTCGGCCACATCTACCGGATTGAAGGTGACCGCCGTGTAAAAGTAACAGAAGAAGAAAATGAATCCCACAAACAACAGCTCGTAGATAACATTTCCCGGTTGCATCGCCTGGGCCACGCTCTGCATCCAGGGCACCTTGATAAAACTGGCAATGGTTGCCGGGAACATGATGATGGATGATGCAAATATCGGCGGAATGACCCCTGATGTGTTAATTTTCAGGGGAAGATGCGTGCTCTGGCCGCCATACATGCGCCGGCCGACGACCCGCTTGGCATATTGGACTGGAATCCGCCGCTGCCCCTGCTCGACAAACACGATAAAGGCCACCACCAGAATCATCAACGCCAGCAGCAACACCATCGAAAAAACGCCCATTTCACCGGTCGAGATGAGACGGAAGGTATTGCCGATGGCCGCCGGCATCCGCGCCACGATACCGGCAAAAATAATCAATGAAATCCCGTTGCCGATGCCCCGTTCGGTAATCTGCTCGCCAAGCCACATGATGAACGCGGTGCCGGCGGTCAGCGTCAGCACCGTCATCAATCGAAACCCCCAACCCGGATCAATGACGACCGGAGCTCCCCCGGGGGAGGTCATGCTCTCCAGCCCCACGCTGATGCCGAACCCCTGAATGATACTCAGGACGACGGTCCCGTAACGGGTGTACTGGGTAATTTTTTTGCGCCCCTGTTCTCCCTCCTTGGAAAGTCTCTCCAGATGGGGGATCACCACCGTCAGCAACTGCAGAATGATCGAGGCACTGATATAGGGCATGATGCCCAGCGCGAAAACCGAAAGCCGCTCCAGGGCACCACCGGAAAACATATCGAACAATCCGAGAAGCGTCCCCTGGGCCCGGGCGAAAAAAGAAGCCAGGGCCACCGTGTCAATCCCCGGGGTCGGTACGAAAGCACCGATGCGATACACCGACAACAACGCCAGGGTATACAGAATGCGCCGTTTCAGCTCGGGAATTTTGAAAATGTTCTGAACACCGCTGGCGATCATGTCGGGACAACCTCTACGCTGCCCCCGGCGGCCTGTATCTTCTTAACGGCGCTTTGGCTTGCCTGGGTTACCTTGACGGTCAACGGGTAGTCGATGTCTCCCCCACCCAACAACTTGATGCCGTCCCGTTTGCCCTTCACCAGCCCGGACTTCACCAGCGCGGCCTCGTCCACGGTACTGCCGCTTTCGAACCGGGACAAGTCCCGGATGTTGATCACGGCAAAATGCTTTTTGAAGATGTTGGTAAAGCCCCGTTTCGGCAACCGGCGATGGAGCGGCATCTGTCCGCCTTCAAATCCCGGGCGGACACCGCCACCCGAGCGGCTGTTTAGGCCTTTGGTTCCTCTCCCGGCGGTTTTGCCGGTCCCGGAACCGACCCCGCGTCCCAATCGTTTGCGGGATTTCCGGGATCCCGCAGCCGGGGAAAGTTCATTAAGCTTCATCGGATACCTCCTCGGCTCTGACAAGATGAGACACCTTCTGAATCATCCCCCGAATGGCCGGGGTATCTTCGAGCTGGACGGTCCGGTGCATTTTGGTCAGTCCCATGCCGCGCAGCACCTTTCGATGCTTTTCCGGATGTCCGATCATGCTCTTGACTAATGTGATGTTAAGTTTCTCCGTCATGCGTCCGCCTCATCCCTATAGTTCTGCCACCTCTTTGCCCCGTCGTGCGGCTACTGTGCTGCGGCTTTGAAGCTGCTGAAGGCCTTCCATTGTCGCTTTGACCACATTGTGGGGGTTGTGCGTCCCCATGCATTTTGTAAGAATATTTTGCACCCCGGCAGCTTCCAACACCGCTCGGACCGCCCCGCCGGCGATCACACCGGTGCCCTGTGATGCGGGTTTCAACAAGACGCGACCGGCGCCGAACTTGCCAATCACCTCAAAAGGGATGGTGCCTTCCACCAACGGGATCCGCGTCATACTCTTTTTGGCCTTCTCCAGCCCCTTGCGGATCGCTTCGGGAACCTCTCCGGCCTTACCGAGACCGGAGCCCACGGTCCCCTCGCCGTCACCCACCACAACGATGGCACTGAAGCTGAATCGGCGACCACCCTTGACAACTTTGGCCACACGGCTGATGTGAACGACTTTGTCGATAAGCTGATTTTCGTCTGTATCCTTCTTGAACAAGGGCCTGCCTCCTTACTGGTTGTTACCCTTAAAAGGTCAATCCGGCTTCACGAGCGCCGTCAGAAAGCGCCTTGACACGGCCATGGTAGAGAAAGCCGTTTCGATCAAACACGACGGTGGTGATTCCCTTTTCCATGGCACGCTGCGCGAGCATCTTGCCGATGTATTGCGCCAGGGCGATTTTGCTCTCGAACGCGTCATGTTCCTTTACGGCCCGATCAAGGCTCGATGCGGCGGCCACTGTCCGGCCTGCTGTGTCATCGATGACCTGAGCGTAGATGTGCCGTGCGCTGCGAAACACGCTCAGTCGAGGTCGTTCCGCGGTGCCGTGTATTTTTTTCCGGATGCGTAGTTTCCGTTTTACCCGTGCTTCCACTTTCGGATTCTGCTTTGCCATTGTTGTGTCTCCGAAGGATCTTTGGACGTCACTTACCGGGGCGCCCGGCGGTGATCGGAGGATCCGTGATTATTTGGTCCCGGTCTTGCCGGCCTTCCGATGGATGTACTCCTCCGCGTATTTGATCCCTTTACCCTTGTAAGGCTCCGGTGGCCTCAAATCTCGAACCTGGGCGGCCGTGCGGCCCAGCAGCTCTTTGTCGATGCCGGTCAACCGGATAACGTTTTTTTTGTCAACGGTGGCGGAGATGCCCTCCGGCAGCTTGAAATCGATGGGATGGGAATAGCCGAGATTGAACAAGATGCTGGTTCCCTTCGCCTCGGCCCGGTAGCCGATGCCATTGATCTCCAGCACCCGTTCAAAGCCCTGATCCACACCGGTGATCATGTTGGCCACCAGACTGCGTGTCAGCCCTTGAATGGCCTGGGACTGCCGATCCTTGACCAGGGGCACCACTTCGATGGTGTCCTTGGAGATGTTCAGTTCCACCGCCGGGTGCACCGTTCGGCTCAGTGTGCCTTTCTCTCCGTTGACGGTGATCTGCCTGTCCTGGTACGTAATTTTGACTTTATCCGATAATGGAATCGGTTTTTTGCCCACTCGCGTCATGGGTCACTCCTTGGTCGGTCCTGTCGGCGTCGGTTATCGTTGTGATTTTCTGCAGGGCAAGCGCTACCAGACACTGCAAATGATCTCGCCGCCGACATTCTCCATTCTCGCCTGTTTGTCCGTGAGGATCCCCTTGGACGTGGAGAGGATGGCAATGCCCATCCCATTGTAAACCGGCCGCACATCCCGGCTTCCAACGTATACGCGTCGGCTCGGCTTGCTCACCCGCTCCATGCGGTAAATGGTGTGGTTCTGGTTTTGGTCATACTTGAGGTACACCCGAAGAATGCCCTGTTTACCGTCCTTGATGAATTTAAAATTCCGGATATAGCCTTCTTCCTTCAGGACTCGGGCCATCTCGGTTTTCAACATTGAGCCCGGAATATCCACACTGTTAAATTTTGCTTTTCCCGCATTGCGGATCCGTGTCAGCATGTCTGCTATGGGGTCGCTCATCGACATGGTGTTCTCCTGGTACGCCTGTTGTTATCCTCCGGCAGATGCGCGCCGCTCTACCAGCTCGATTTGATTACGCCGGGCAACTGTCCTTCCGACGCCATTTTTCTGAAACAAATGCGACACATGCCGAATTTTCGCATATATGCCCTGGGCCGGCCGCAAATCGGGCACCGGTTGTAGGCCCGAACCTTGAACTTGGGTGTTCGAGCTGCCTTCGTCATCAGCGATGTTTTAGCCAAATCATCCTCCCTATATGTTCGTTCATCCCAAGGCGGGATCCTTGATTGGCGGATATCCAGAACCGGCGTTCCGGCACCGACCGGCAGCGGCCCTGTAATTAACAAACGACCGATCTAATTCCGAAACGGCATGCCGAGCAACCGGAGAAGCTCTTGGCCTTCTTCGTCGGTGCCGGCGGTGGTGACTATAGAAATGTTCAACCCTTTGATCTTTTCGCTCTTGTCATAGTCGATTTCCGGAAAAATCAGCTGCTCCCGAATTCCCAGGGAATAATTCCCATGACCGTCCATGGCCTTTCCGGACACGCCCCGGAAATCTCGAACACGCGGCAGCGCCACGTTGACCAGTTTGTTGAAAAAATCATACATCCGATCTCTCCGGAGGGTTACCATGGCACCGATCGGCATTCCCGCACGCAGCTTGAAGGCAGCGATCGATTTTTTGGCCCGGGTGATGACCGGCTGCTGACCGGCAATGGTACGAATTTCGTCGACAGCGGAATCTAGAACTTTGATGTTCTGAATGGCTTCCCCCATTCCCATATTCAGGACGATCTTCTTTAGCTTCGGGACCTGCATCCGGTTTTGATAGCCGAACTTATCGACCAGCTTGGGTACCACTTCCGATTCATAGAATGCCTTGAAACTAGACATGTTATCCCCCTATGCAACGCCGTTAGGTGTCGATGACCTCACCGCACTTACCGCAAATGCGCACCTTTTTGCCGTCGTCCAGCTGTTTCATCTTGACGCGAACGGGCGTCACACATTTATTGCACATGAGCATTAAGTTGGATGTGTGGACCGTGGCCTCACTCTCCACAATGCCCCCCTGCCGGGCTTGTCCGGAAGGCCGGGTGTGGCGTTTGACAATATTGATGTTCTCCACCAGGACCCGGTTGTTCTTCCGGTTTACCTTCAGGATCTTGCCGATCTTGCCCCGGTCTTTTCCGGAAACGACTTTCACCTTATCGTCTTTTTTTAAGCGCGCTTTGTGTTGCAGCATGATTGAAACCCGCTTTTCTGTCTGGTTGAATGTGCTGTTTTTCTCATTCCGCCCCGGCTCGCACAGAAAACAGGGGCTCGATTCGGCTCAGAGCACCTCCGGAGCCAGTGAAATGATCTTCATAAATCGTTTGGCGCGGAGCTCTCTGGCCACGGGTCCGAAAATGCGCGTGCCGATCGGTTCTTTCTGATTATTGATCAGCACGGCGGAATTGTCGTCAAACCGAATGAATGAGCCGTCCGGCCGCCGCACTTCCTTCTTTGTGCGCACCACTACCGCCCTGAGTACATCCCCTTTTTTAACTTTCGCATTGGGAATGGCCTCTTTGACGGAAACCACGACAATGTCGCCGATACTGGCATAGCGGCGTTTGGACCCCCCCAGCACCTTGATGCAATACAGCACTTTGGCACCGGAATTGTCCGCAACGGTGAGTTTGGTCTCTGCCTGAATCATGGTCTTCTTCCCTTGCCTTTAGACAGCCTTTTCAACGATTTGGCTGACGCGCCACTTCTTGGTTTTGCTCAGTGGTCGGGATTCCGTGATCAGCACCCGGTCACCCGTCCGACACGCGTTGCGTTCATCATGGGCGGCAAATTTGGAGCGCTGCCGGACAATTTTTTTGTACAGCTTGTGCTTCACCAGCCGCTCCACTTGAACCACCACGGTTTTATCCATTTTGCTACCGACGACGGTCCCAACCATCTGCCGTTTTATACTTCTCTTCTTCATGGCACCCACTATGCGTTATCGGATTGCAGTTTTGTTTCGGCTTCCCGGAGAATCGTCCGCATGCGTGCAATGTCCCGTTTGGTCTGGACAAGCTTTTTGGGATTCTCCAATTGTCCGACTTCATGCTGAAAGCGCAGGTTGAAAAGCTCCTGCTTGGCATCCTGCAGCTTTTGCCGCATTTCATCGGGGCTCATTTCCCGTATCTCGCTCGCTTTCATCTCACTTCGCTCCTCTCGATAAATCGGGTTTTTAACGGGAGCTTGTGCGATGCCAGCCGGAGCGCCTCCACCGCCATTTCTCTTGAAACGCCTTCCATTTCATAGAGAATTCTTCCGGGGCGTATCACCGCGACCCAGCCCTCCGGGGCGCCTTTGCCTTTTCCCATGCGAACCTCGGCCGGCTTTTTGGTAAACGGTTTATCCGGAAAAATACGAATCCACATTTTCCCGCCACGCTTGACATGCCGGGTCATGGCGATACGGGCCGCCTCGATCTGCTTGGAAGAAATCCAGCCGCATTCCATGGCCTGCAGTCCATATTCTCCAAAATTCAGCTCACTGCCCCGGCGAGCGATGCCTCGCATTTTACCTGTTTGCTTTTTCCGGTATTTTACTTTCTTTGGACTCAGCATCTGTTCTGTCTCCCTGCGGCGGTTGCCCGGATCGGCCGAATTGGGCCGGCGGCTTTACACCGACGGGTTGTGTTAGGCCGCGCTGGCCGTCAACGTATCGTCTTTCTTTAATATTTCCCCGTGAAAAATAAACACTTTTACGCCGATCACGCCATACGTGGTGCGAGCCTGAATGAAACCGTAATCGATATCGGCACGGAGGGTATGCAACGGCACGCGGCCTTCGCGGTACCACTCCGTCCGTGCCATCTCAGCCCCGCCCAGCCGCCCGGCACAGATAATTTTGATGCCCTTGGCACCGAACCGCATGGCAGATGAGACCGCACGTTTCATGGCACGACGAAACGCAACCCGCCGCTCAATCTGCAACGCCACGTTCTCGGCAACCAGCTGGGCATTGATTTCAGGTTTTCGCACTTCCTGAATGTCGATCAACACTTCCTGGTCGACCCGCTTTTCAAGATCTTTTTTGAGCTGGGCAATCTCCGAGCCCTTCTTTCCGATGACGATGCCGGGCCGGGCCGTATAAATACGAAGGCGCACGCGCTTGGCGGACCGTTCGATTTCAATCTTTGCGATCCCGGCATGGTTTAACCTTTTTTTGATGTATTTTCGAAGCTTGTGGTCTTCGAAAATGTAATCCGCGTAATTCTTTTCAGAAAACCATCGCGAATCCCAGGTTTTTACGATGCCCAATCGCATCCCGATGGGGTTGACTTTCTGGCCCAAGCTATACCTCCTTTGCTACGCCGACTCCTCGGCGAGTGTCACCGTGATGTGTGCAGTTCGCTTCAAAATACGCGTGGCACGCCCGCGCGCTCTCGGCCGCCAGCGCTTGAGCATCGGCCCGCCGTCCACGGTGATGTTGCGGATCACCAAAGAATCGACGTCGATTTCCGGGTTCTGGTCCGCGTTGGCCACAGCACTTCGCAACACCTTTTCGACAATTCTGGCGGACTTCTGGGGCATGAACTTTAAACTGGTCAACCCCGTTTCCACCGGTTTTCCTTTAACAGCGTCAACCAGCATGCGGACCTTTTGTGGTGACACGCGCATATATTTGGCGACCGCTCTGACTTCCATGGTTGCATTCCTTTACTATAATCGAATCACTTCTTGAGTTTCGACCGCTTATCTCCGGCATGCCCGTAAAATGTCCGCGTTGGAGAGAATTCCCCCAACTTATGACCCACCATGTTCTCTGAAATGAATACCGGAACAAATTTTTTCCCGTTATGCACCGCCAGGGTCAGACCGACCATTTCGGGTATAATGGTCGACCGCCGGGACCAGGTCTTGATGACCCGGGTGCTCCGGGACTCTTGGGCGGTAAGCACTTTTCTCATCAGTGTATCGTCGATGAACGGACCTTTTTTTAATGACCGTGGCATAATCTCTCCTCAAGAACGCGCCACCGGGTGCCGCAGAGGGTCTCTGCGGACCTCGGTGTTCTATCTCTTTGTTCGTCGTTTGACGATGTGCGAATCGCTCGGCTTTCGTCGCCTCGTGCGATAGCCTTTGGTTGGCTTTCCCCAAGGCGTGCACGGGTGCCGTCCTCCCGAAGACCGTCCTTCACCACCGCCCATGGGATGGTCGACCGGATTCATGGCAACCCCCCGAACCTTCGGCCGTTTGCCGAGCCATCGGGTCCGCCCGGCCTTTCCCAAATCGATATTTTCGTGCTCCACATTTCCGAGCTGACCGATGGTCGCCGTGCATTTTAGCAGCACCATTCGAACCTCTCCGGAAGGCAGTTTAACCAGGGCATAGCGGTCTTCCTTGGCCATCAGCTGGGCATAGGTGCCGGCGCTGCGAACGATTTGCCCCCCTTTGCCCACGCGAAGCTCGATGTTATGGATGTGGGTCCCCAAAGGGATATGACTCAACGGCAGGGTGTTGCCGGGTTTGATATCGGCGTTCGGCCCGGCCATGACGGTCTCGCCAACCGACAGGTTCAGCGGCGCCAGGATATAGCGCTTTTCACCATCCACATAATGAAGCAACGCGACACGGGCACTGCGGTTCGGGTCATATTCGATGGATGCCACTTTGGCCGGGATTCCGATCTTGTCCCGCTTGAAGTCAATCACCCGATAATGACGCTTGGCTCCGCCGCCTCTGCGCCTGCAGGTAATCCGCCCGTAGGTGTTCCGACCGCCCTTTTTGTTCAGTGGGCGAAGGAGTTTTTTCTCCGGAGTTGTCCGGGTGATTTCATCAAATCCGGCATATGCCTGAAACCGTCTGCCGGGAGATGTCGGCTTAACCTTTTTTACTGCCATGAACCTGCTCCTAAACTCTATGCACCTTCGAAGAAATCGATCCGCTCTCCGGGCATGAGCGTCACGATAGCCTTTTTCCAGTTGCGCCGTTTTCCGACGATGCGCCCCCGTTGCTTGACCTTGCCTTTGATTTGCATGGTGCGGACGCCGGCGACCCGAACATTGAAAATCCGTTCCACAGCCCGACGGATCTCCACCCTGTTGGCTTTGCGGTCCACTTCGAACGTGATCTGGTTGGCGTCTTCTTTCTGTATATTTGTCTTTTCGGTGATCACCGGCCGTTTGATGACGTCGTACTCGATCATGTCATCAGCCTCCCTTCAATACCTTTTATCGAGGCCTCAAGAAGAACCAAATACTTGTATTTGAGAACATCGTACACGTTGAGCCCTTCTGCCCGCAACACCTTGACCCCGGGGACATTTCTGGATGAAAGCTCCAGATTCTCGTTCCGTTCATCGGTCACGATCAACAAATTTTGAAGATCGAGGCTCCCGAGGATATCGACGAAATCTTTGGTCTTGATCCGTTCCAACGCGATCCTGTCGAGCACCCGCAGTGCGTCTCCCTGATATTTGCTGCTCAGGGCCATCTTCAGGGCCAGTTTGCGCACCTTTTTGGGCACCTTGATCTCCCAGGACTTGGGTTTCGGCCCAAAGGCAACGCCTCCCCCCCTGAGGAGGGGCGATTTAACGTTTCCACGCCGGGCGCGACCCGTGCCTTTCTGTCGAAACAGTTTTCGGGAGCTTCCCCGGATCTCGCTCCGATTCTTCACCGACGCCGTACCCGCCCGTCGTTTGGCCAACTGCATGCGGACCACCTGGTGCAGCACACTGGTGTTGACCGGCACGTTGAAGAGATCGTCGGAAAGTTCCACCGTGGATACCGTTTCACCTGATATGTTTAGAACATCTACGCTTGCCATTTACTTCCCCGTCGATAACGGCCGGTGCAGCAACGTTCCGCCGGCGCTACTGCCTGTTATTTGGTGTAAGCGGATTTTTGAATCATCACCAGAGAACTTTTGGATCCGGGCACAGCCCCCTTGATCATGAGAAGATGCTGGTCCTCCCGGATGTCGATAATTTCCAGATTCTTTGTCGTCTGTCGAGCGTTGCCGTATTGGCCGGGCATTTTTTTGCCTTTGATGACCTTCGATGGCGTGGCGCTGCAGCCGATGGAGCCGGGTATGCGGACACTCTTGCTGCCGTGGGTGATGGGCCCACGGCTGAAGCCATGCCGCTTGATCGTGCCGGCAAATCCGCGACCTTTGGTGGTACCGGTCACATGCACCCGCTCACCGACGGCGAACTGGCCCAGCGTAATCTCCTGCCCGATCTCAAAGTCGTCCGGGTTATCCACCCGGAACTCCTTGAGGGTCTCGAACAGTCGCTCCCCGCTTTTTTTAAAATGACCCTTCATCGGTTTGTTGACCCGGCTGGATTTTTTGTCCCCGAATCCGAGCTGCAATGCGCTGTAGCCCTCTGTATCGGCTCGCTTGATCTGGGTCACCACACAAGGTCCGGCCTGGATCACCGTCACCGGGATGTGCTGCCCGTCTGACGTGAACAACCCGGTCATCCCTAATTTTCTGCCAATCAACGCTGATATCATCGTTTGTTCCTGTGTCTGTAGGCAAATTAAAACGCCGCGGGGGCCTAAAACCGGCCCTGAATCCAGGACGGCGTCTGTTGAGCGTTTTTCCCCGTTCGGGTGCTACAATTTGATTTCTACATCAACACCAGGTGACAGATCGAACTTCATTAGAGCGTCCACCGTCTGCTGGGTCGGTTCCATAATGTCCAGAAGCCGTTTATGGGTTCGTATCTCAAACTGCTCTCTGGATTTTTTGTCGATATGCGGCGACCGAAGCACGCAGTACTTGCTGATACGCGTGGGCAGCGGTATGGGGCCGACAACCTTTGCCCCGGTTTTGTTCGCCGTGTCGACAATGTCCAGAGCCGACTGGTCCAGCAGTTTGTGGTCGTATGCTTTCAGCCGGATCCGTATTTTCGTATTCATGATCATCTGTTCACCCGATCGTTATTCGATAATTTCGGCAACCACGCCGGCACCGACGGTGCGACCGCCCTCGCGGACCGCAAACCGCAGCTCCTTTTCCATGGCGATCGGCGTGATCAGTTCCGCGGAGATCGTTACATTGTCGCCGGGCATCACCATCTCAACACCCTCGGGCAGCGTCAGGATACCGGTGACGTCGGTGGTCCGAAAATAAAACTGCGGACGATATCCGCTGAAAAACGGCGTGTGCCGACCGCCTTCTTCCTTGCTCAGCACGTACACTTCGGCCTTGAACTTGGTGTGCGGCGTGATCGATCCGGGCACCGCCAACACCTGACCCCGCTCCACATCCTCGCGCTTGGTCCCGCGAAGCAACACGCCAATGTTGTCGCCCGCCTGGCCCTCGTCCAGAAGCTTGCGGAACATCTCGACACCCGTGCACACCGTCTTGGTGGTCGGCCGAATCCCGACAATCTCGATCTCGTCGCCCACCAGTACCTTGCCCCGCTCTACCCGGCCCGTGACCACCGTACCACGACCCGAAATGCTGAACACGTCCTCGATCGGCATTAAAAACGGCTTGTCGATGTCGCGCTTGGGCTCGGGAATATAGGCGTCGATGGCATCCATCAGCTCAAATACCGGCTTGGCGGCATCGCTGTCCGGATCGTCGCTCTCCAGCGCCTTGAGCGCACTGCCCCGGATGATCGGCGTGTCGTCTCCGGGAAACTCATACTTGTCCAAAAGCTCCCGAAGCTCCAGCTCCACCAGTTCAATCAGTTCCTCGTCGTCGACCATGTCGGTCTTGTTTAAAAACACCACAATCCGGGGCACGCCCACCTGACGCGCCAGCAAAATGTGCTCACGGGTCTGGGGCATCGGCCCGTCATCGGCCCCCACCACCAGTATCGCGCCGTCCATCTGGGCCGCACCGGTAATCATGTTCTTGATATAGTCGGCATGTCCGGGACAGTCCACATGGGCATAATGGCGACTGTCGGTCTGGTACTCCACGTGGGCCGTGGCAATCGTAATCCCCCGGGCTTTCTCCTCCGGGGCCTTGTCGATCTGATCAAACGGCACAAAATCGGCCATCCCCTTCAGACCCATGTGCTTGGTGATTGCCGCCGTCAGTGTCGTCTTGCCATGGTCAATGTGACCGATCGTCCCTACGTTCACGTGCGGCTTGGTGCGCTGAAACTTCTCCTTCGCCATGGTCTCACCCTCCCCTTTGCTAGGGCTGTTGTTGAGTCGGTTTTCGTTGCAGGATGCCGTCGCGGGATGGGCGGCGGAAGAATTGCAACATTATTTCGAAGATGGCTACCAGCGGTAATGGGCGAATGCTTTGTTGGCCTCCGCCATCCGGTGCGTGTCTTCCTTTTTCTTTATCGCTGCCCCGCGGTGGTTGGCGGCATCCATCAACTCCGCGGCCAGTTTTTTGGCCATGCTCTTTTCCGACCGGCTGCGAGCAAAAGAAATCAGCCATCGGATACCCAGGGCCGTTCGCCGGGACGGTCGAATTTCGGTCGGTACCTGGTAGGTCGACCCTCCCACCCGGCGGGATTTTACTTCGATCATTGGTCGCGCGTTTTCTACGGCCTTTTCAAACACCTTCAGCGGGGCCTCTTTGGTTCTATCCTCGATAATGTCGAAAGCACCGTAGAGCACCCTTTCAGCGGTGCTCTTTTTACCGTCCCGCATGATTGCATTGATGAACTTGGACACCAGCTTACTGCTGTGGCGCGAATCGGGCATAACATCTCGCTGGGGAACTTCTCGTCTTCTTGGCATCGCCTACACCATCCGTTCGTTTTTCTTCTCTTCAGGTACACAATCCATGGTGGAACACCCTGGCATCATGCAACTCTCCGTTTTCAGGACTATTTCGGCTTTTTCGCGCCGTACTTGGAGCGGCCCTGCCGCCGATCCTCCACACCCAGCGTATCCAACGTGCCGCGGACAATATGGTAGCGGACACCCGGCAAATCCTTGACGCGGCCTCCACGAACCAGGACGACCGAATGCTCCTGAAGGTTATGCCCGATACCGGGAATATAGGCGGTGACCTCAATGCCGGTGGTCAGCCGTACGCGCGCGACTTTCCGAAGCGCCGAGTTCGGCTTTTTGGGCGTCGATGTATAGACCCGGGTGCATACACCCCGCTTTTGCGGCGCACCTTTCAGGGCCGGTGTATTCGTTTTCTTGATGGCTCGTTGTCTCCCTTTCCGAACGAGCTGATTGATGGTCGGCATGTTTCCCTCTTCCCTCTGGTTGGGTCGGTTATTCAGAATTTTGCAAAAGGGTTTTTGTAAATACAAATGATATTGTTGTCAAGCAATTTATCGGTATTTCCGGCTGTCTCCTCGGTTTTCCGCACCCTCGACGATTCGCCCATCTATCCCACGTCAATCTCAAGCCCTCGATACTGGACGAGGCCGGTTCCAGCGGGAATCAATCGGCCCATAATCACGTTCTCCTTAAGCCCCCGCAGATGGTCGACGGACCCGGCAATACTGGCATCGGTTAGAACCTTTGTGGTCTCCTGGAAAGATGCGGCGGAAATGAAGCTGTCCGTGCTCAGCGATGCTTTGGTAATGCCCAGAATCAGCGGTTCCGCCACCGCCGCCTTGCCGCCGTCGGCAATCACCTCCTGATTGACTTCCTCAAATACAGCCCGGTCCACCTGCTCTTCCAAAATCAGATCGGAATCGCCCACATCCAGAACCTTGACGCGCCGCATCATCTGACGGACAATCACCTCGATGTGTTTATCGTTGATCCGTACCCCTTGCAGGCGATACACCTCTTGCACCTCGTCGGTGAGGTAGCGGGCAAGGGCCACTTCGCCCTTGATATTCAAGATATCCTGGGGTATGGCCGCACCGCCCACAAGCTCTTCACCGGCACGCACGTAATCGCCTTCGTAGACATTGATGTGCTTTCCCCGGGGGATCAGATATTCTTTCTTTTCACCCACGTCCACCGGCGTAATGGTTATCTTCTGCTTGCCCTTCTTGGTGCCCTTGGAGATGCTGACATACCCATCGATTTCGCTGAGCACCGCAGCTTCTTTGGGTTTTCGAACCTCGAACAGTTCGGCCACCCGGGGCAAACCACCGGTAATGTCCTTGGTCTTGGTGGTGGCCCGGGGAAGCTTGGCCAGAATGTCTCCCGCCTTGATGGCATTGCCTTCTTCCACCATGATCACCGCGTCCACCGGAAGAACATAGCGCGCCTGTCCGGAAGACGTCGGCAGTTTTCGCGTTTTACCGTCGTCATTTTTGATGGACACGCGAGGCCGAACGTCCGAACTTTTGGATTCGATGATGGTTCGGCTGGACTTTCCGGTAACCGGGTCGACCTTCTCCTGCATGGTTTTGCCCGCGGTAATATCTCCGAATTTCACGGTTCCGCCGACCTCTGCGATAATCGGTGTCGTAAACGGATCCCAAACGGCCAGCAGATCACCAGCCTTCACGGCATCGCCGTCTTTGGCCAACAGATGGGCGCCATAGATGACCGGGTACCGTTCCCGTTCACGGCCGGTCTCACCCATGATGGCAAATTCACCGCCGCGACGGTTCATGACCACGAACTCGTTCTTCTGAACTTCGACCAGGTTTAGATCAAGGTATTTGATGGTGCCGTCGACCCGGGCCCGGATGTCGGCCTGTTCGACACGCCGGCTGGCGGTCCCGCCGATATGAAAGGTGCGCATGGTCAGCTGGGTGCCGGGTTCGCCGATGGACTGGGCCGCCAGGATGCCCACAGCCTGACCGATTTCAACCGGTTGGCCGTGTGCCAGATCCCGCCCGTAGCATTTGGCGCAGACCCCATATCGGCTTTTGCAGGTCAGCACGGAGCGTATCATGGCGCGGGTCGCCCCGGCGTTCTCGATAAGTTCGCTAGCGGCTTCATCAATGTCTTCACCGGCGTCCACCAGCACTTCATCGGTAAACGGATCGAGAATCTCTTCGGCCGCCACGCGTCCCAGGATCCGCTCACCCAGGCGCTGAATCACCTCGCCGCCTTCCGTGAGCGCCTCCACCTCCACGCCCAGGGTCGTTCCGCAGTCCGGTTCGGTAATCACACAATCCTGGGCGACGTCGGCCAGTCGCCGCGTTAAATATCCGGAGTTGGCGGTCTTGAGCGCGGTATCCGCCAGGCCCTTGCGGGCACCGTGTGTTGAGATAAAGTACTGCAATACCGACAGCCCCTCCCGGAAATTGGCCTGAATCGGCGTTTCAATGATTTCTCCGGAAGGCTTGGCCATCAGGCCCCGCATACCGGCCAGCTGGCGCATCTGGTCTTTGCTGCCCCGCGCGCCGCTGTCGGCCATCATGTAGATCGGGTTGAAACTCTCTTCGATCAGCTGTTTGCCGTCGTCGTCGGTCACCGGTTGGCCCGTTTTGTCAAATACCGGACCCATCTTCATGACTTCCATCATCTCGTTGGCAACGTCATCGGTGGCTTTGGCCCATATGTCGACAACCTTGTTATATTTCTCACCCTGGGTGATCAACCCTTCGGTGTACTGGCGCTGGATCTCCTGGACCTGGTGTTCCGCGGCGCTCAGAAGATCCCACTTTGCTTCCGGAATGATCATGGCGTCGATGGAGATGGACAGGCCGCCGGTCGTGGAATACGCGTAGCCCAGATCCTTGAGACGATCGGACAGAATGACGGTGGCCTTGGGCCCGATATTCCGGTAAGCATAATCGACCAGCTCGCGGAGAGATTTCTTGTCCTGTACCTTGTTGATCAGGTGGAACGGAATTTCCGGCCGACGCTCGACAACCTGAAATATATGGTAGGCGTCATCAATGGATACGATGTCGCTGGTGGCCCCGGGTTCCTGGCCGAATACCGCTTCGGTGTCCTCATCGCTCGTTCTGAAAAGACGGGTGAATTCATCTTTCCGGAGCCAGCCGATCAGCCCGTCGAATTCCCTGTCGGGGGCGCTGGAGTATTTTTGGACCATGTTCGTGAAATCGGACCCCCCGGCCAGTTCCACGTACACCGCTTCGGCATCGGATTTCTCTTCACATCGAATATGGCGGAGCTTCATGATGCTCTCTTTCGGGATAATCTCCCACATCAGAATCCGCCCGACCGTGGTGTCCACCCGTTTCTCGCCCATGCGCACGACGATCCGGGCGTGCAGGTCGGCTTCTCCGGCGTCATACGCGACCCGGACCTCGTCCGGGCTGGAAAAGACCATCCCATGTCCCTTTGCACCGGCGATGCTGCGTGTCATGTAGTAACATCCCAGCACGATGTCCTGGGTCGGAACGATAATCGGGCTGCCGTTTGCCGGCGAGAGGATGTTATTGCTCGAGAGCATCAGGGCCCGGGCCTCGATCTGAGACTCCACAGACAGCGGTACATGAACCGCCATCTGGTCTCCGTCGAAGTCTGCGTTGAAGGCTGTGCAGACCAGCGGATGGAGCTGTATGGCTTTTCCTTCGATCAGGAGCGGTTCAAAGGCCTGCACTCCAAGGCGGTGCAGTGTCGGTGCCCGGTTCAACATTACCGGATATTCCTTGACGACTTCATCGAGGGTATCCCACACCTCCGGTACTTCCCTCTCGACCATTTTCTTGGCGCTTTTTACCGTGGAGACCAGCCCCTTCTGTTCAAGACGGTAGTAAATAAAGGGCTTGAAAAGCTCCAGCGCCATCTTCTTGGGTAAACCGCACTGATGGAGACGCAGGTTCGGTCCAATAGTGATAACGGTTCTTCCGGAGTAATCGACCCGCTTCCCCAAAAGGTTCTGGCGGAACCGACCCTGTTTGCCCTTGAGCGTGTCACTCAGAGATTTCAGCGGCCGCTTGTTGGTGCCGGTAATGACCCTTCCGTGACGTCCGTTATCGAACAGCACGTCGACAGATTCCTGGAGCATCCGTTTTTCGTTACGAACAATAATCTCGGGGGCTTTCAGGTCGATAAGCCGTTTGAGGCGATTGTTTCGATTGATCACACGCCGGTACAGATCGTTGAGATCAGAGGTGGCAAACCGCCCGCCTTCCAGGGGTACTAGTGGTCGCAAATCCGGCGGCAGAACCGGGATGACATCCATGATCATCCAGGCAGGATCCACGCCGCTTTTTCGAAAAGCATCCACGATTTTGAGACGTTTGGCGATTTTTTTGCGCTTCGCGTCGGAGCCGGTTTTACGAACCTCTTCTTTGAGCTCCTTGTACAACGCGTCAAGATCGATTTTTTCAAGCAGGGCTTTCACCGCTTCAGCCCCTATGCCGGACTCAAATTTATTGCCGTACATCTCCTGGGCTTCCATATATTCTTCATCGGTCAGCAGCTGGCAGCGGTTCAGGTCCGTTTCTTTTGGATCGATGACGATATAGCTGTCGAAGTAGAGCACCTTCTCCATATTCTTTAGTGTCAGGTCGAGAAGGTTTCCGATTTTACTGGGTAGCGATTTTAGGAACCAGATGTGGGAAACGGGTGTCGCCAGTTCGATGTGAGCCATGCGCTCGCGCCGCACTTTCGACTGGATGACTTCCACGCCGCATTTCTCGCAAACCACCCCGCGATGCTTCATGCGCTTGTATTTTCCGCAGTTGCACTCGTAGTCCTTGGTTGGACCGAAAATCTTTGCACAAAACAGCCCATCGCGCTCGGGCTTGAAGGTCCGATAGTTGATGGTCTCCGGTTTTTTTATCTCGCCGTTGGACCATTCCCGAATCTGTTCGGGAGACGACAGGGAGAGCCGAACTCCGGTGTATTGTTTTGGATCTGTCGGTTTGGCAAAGAAATCGTATAGCGTTTCCATTGTCCCATCCCGTTTGGTTGAGGCGCCGGGCAATGCATCAGGCACCGCCGGAAACCTTGGATTTATGGATAAATACCAGTCCACCGAACCTCTAAGAGGCCTCCTCCAGCAGCTGGATATCCAGGCCTAAGGCTTGCAGTTCTTTCATGAGCACTTTAAACGATTCGGGCAGGCCCGGTTCCAGGACGTTCTGTCCCTTGACGATCTTTTCGTACATCCGGGTTCTGCCGGCCATGTCATCGGATTTCACAGTTAAAAACTCTTGCAATGCATGGGCCGCGCCATAAGCTTCCATGGCCCATACTTCCATCTCGCCCAACCGCTGGCCACCAAATTGGGCCTTACCGCCCAACGGTTGCTGGGTCACCAGCGAGTAAGGCCCGATGGATCGGGCATGGATCTTGTCATCCACCAGGTGGTGCAGCTTCATCATGTACATGGTGCCCACAGTAATCTTTTCCTTGAACGGTTCACCGGTCCGACCGTCGTAGAGCTCCATCTGGCCGGTCGTATTCAAGCCGCCCTCCGCGAGCAAGGCTTTAATCTCCGGCTCCTTTGCACCGTCGAAAACCGGCGTGGCCATGTGGACACCCTTTTTGTAATATGACGCAAACTCCAGCAACTCGTCATCGTTCAGGGCACCGGTCTCTTTTCGGATCACCGGGTCGGTAAAGATGTTCTGTATTTTTTCCCGAAGCGCTTGGATCTTTTTCGTTTCCAGGAGTTGGCGGATCTGTTCCCCCAATCCCTTGGCCGCCAATCCAAGGTGAACCTCCAGGATCTGCCCCACGTTCATGCGGCTGGGGACGCCCAACGGGTTGAGGACCATGTCCACGGATCGGCCGTCAGCGAAGTATGGCATGTCTTCCTGGGGCAGAATGCGGGAGACAACGCCCTTGTTGCCGTGACGTCCGGCCATTTTATCGCCCACGGACAGTTTCCGCTTCATGGCAACGTAGACCTTCACCATCTTGATGACGCCCGGAGGAAGGTCGTCGCCCTTTTCGTATCGGCTTGCCTGTTGCTCAAAGGCGATCCGGCAGAGTTCACACTGGTCCCGATACCGCTCGAGGATATCGTGGACCTCCTCGGTCAGCCTGGCCTCCTGGAAAACAACGCCCTCTATATGGGAAACGGGGATATTGGCCAGAAGCTCCCCGTCTATGCGGGTACCTTTGGCGATCAGTACCTTTTTCCCTTTCTTAAGATTCTGGCTCGGTTTTTCCCCGGTCAGAAGTTTTTCCAGCTGGCGTCGCGCAATCTCCTCGGTAATGTTCAGTTCGTCATCCCGGTCCTTTGCCAGAGACGCAATCTCTTCATTTTCAATTTCACTGGTGCGGTCATCCTTGGCGACGCCTCTACGGGAAAACACCTTCGCATCAATCACGATACCTTCAACGCCAGGCGGCACCCGAAGCGAGGTATCCTTGACGTCTCCGGCCTTTTCACCGAAAATGGCGCGAAGCAGCTTCTCTTCCGGGGACAGCTGAGTTTCACCCTTTGGCGTGATTTTTCCGACCAGGATATCCCCGGGCGCGACTTCGGCCCCCAATCGGATGATGCCGCTCTCGTCCAGATTCTTCAGTGCTTCTTCCCCGACATTGGGGATGTCACGGGTGATCTCTTCCTTCCCGAGCTTGGTGTCCCGGGCAACAATCTCAAACTCTTCGATGTGGACCGACGTGTAGACACCGTCGCGAACCAGACGCTCGCTGACGAGAATCGAATCCTCGAAGTTGTACCCGCCCCAGGGCATGAACGCTACCGTTACATTCTTGCCCAGAGCCAGTTCCCCCTGCTCGGTGGCCGGCCCGTCGGCGATAATCTCCCCGGCCCGCACATTCTGCCCCTTTTTAACGATGGGCCGGTGATTGAAGCACGTGTTCTGGTTGGAACGGATAAACTTGGACAGATTGTAGATGGTCACCGGTTTGTCGAATCCCCCGTCCTCCGCTTCATGGGAAAGCACAATCCGGGAGGCATCCACATCCACAACAGTCGCTTTTCGATGGGCAACGATGGTCACCCCGGAGTCCTTGGCAACCACCCCCTCTATGCCGGTCCCCACCAGGGGGGCCTCAGAGACGATCAGCGGGACGGCCTGGCGCTGCATGTTCGACCCCATCAAGGCCCGGTTGGCGTCGTCGTTTTCCAGAAACGGAATCAGGGATGCCGATACACTCACCAACTGATTTGGAGAAATGTCCATCAGCTCGATATCGTCCCGTTTGACCATCATGAATTCACCTTCGACCCGGGACGTCACCATGGGGTTCACGTACTCGTTTGCATCGTCGATGGGTGCGTTGGCCTGGGCGATAGGATGATCTTTTTCCTCGAAGGCGGACAGAAACTTGACCTCCGAGCTGACAGTAGCGTTTTCCACGACCCGATAGGGGGTCTCGATAAATCCGTAGTCGTTGACCCGGGCGTAGGTGCTCAGAGACACAATCAGTCCGATGTTGGGCCCTTCCGGCGTTTCAATGGGACATATTCTTCCATAATGGGACGGGTGTACGTCGCGAACTTCGAAACCGGCACGCTCCCGGGTCAAACCGCCGGGCCCAAGCGCGCTGAGCCGCCGCTTGTGAGTGGTTTCCGACAGCGGGTTGGTTTGGTCCATAAATTGACTGAGTTGGCTGGTACCGAAAAATTCTTTGACAACGGCGGACACCGGTTTCGGGTTGACCAGGTCGTGGGGCATCAGGGCGTCGACTTCCTGCAGGCTCATCCTTTCCTTAATGGCACGTTCCATCCGGACAAGCCCGATCCGGTATTGGTTTTCCAGAAGCTCGCCGACTGCCCGAACCCGCCGATTGCCCAGGTGATCGATGTCGTCCACCATGCCCTGGGTGTCTCGCAGTCGAACCAGTGTCTTGGCGGTCAGAAGGATATCTTCCTTCCGGAGGGTGCGCAGCGTGATCGGCGTGTCGATACCGAGACGCAGATTGATTTTCATTCGCCCCACGCCGGACAGGTCGTAGTAGGAGGATTTGAAGAACAGATGATCGATAAAATCCTGCGCGACTTCCGGTGTGGCCGGGTTGCCCGGTCGCAGCCGTCGGTAGATCTCCACCAGGGCTTCCTCCTTGGTCTCGACCTTGTCCAACAGCAGGGTCTTTCGGATCGAGTCACTGCCGGCCACCGGATCGATATAGAGCAGGTCGAATTCGTGGACTCCGGCGGCAGCCAATGTGGTCAGTGTTTCTTCATCGACGGTTTCGTTGGCGCGCACCATGACCTCGCCGGTTTTCGGATCGGTAATCGTGCTGGGAAAAGCCAGCCCGACGAGATCGTCCGGTGCAATGGGGATCATGTCCAAGTTGGCGGCGGTAAGCTGCCGAAGCGCCCGTTGGGTAAACATTCTCCCCTTTTTGACCGCAACCTCTCCGGTGTCCGGATGCTTTACATCACGGCTGGCGCGCTGGCCCTTGAGAAACTCCGGAACAAATTGCCGAAATACGCGTTTACCCCGCAACGTGATTTTCATGGGTTTATAAAAATAGGTCAGCAAATCTTCCGTCGAGTATCCAAACGCCTTGAACAACAGCGTCACCGGGAATTTCCGTCGGCGGTCGATGCGGATATAGACGATGTCTTTCGGATCAATCTCCATGTCGATCCACGAACCGCGCACCGGAATAATCCGCGACGTGTAGATCACTTTGCCGGTGGAGTGGGTTCTGCCCTTGTCGTGATCAAAGAACACCCCCGAGGATCGGTGCAGCTGACTGACGACGACCCGCTCGGTGCCGTTGATGATAAAGGTGCCTTTGTCTGTCATCAGGGGAATCGTTCCGAAATAGATCTCCTGCTCCTTGATATCCCGGATGGTCGACGTGCCGCTCTCTTTATCCACGTCATAAACGACCAGGCGAACAGTGATACGCACCGGTAGTTCGTAGGTCATCCCCCGGTGGATGCATTCATCCACCGAGTGCTTGACCTCCCCGAAACTATACGAGACAAACTCCAGGGAGGCGCTGCCGGTAAAGTCCTTTATGGGAAACACCGACTTGAAGACAGCCTGGAGTCCGACATCTTGCCGCTTCTCGGGAGGTACGTCGATTTGTAGAAATCGACGATACGATTCACGCTGCATTCCGATCAAATCCGGGATTTCAACGATCTGTTTGATCTTCCCAAAATTCTTTCTGTGTCGCCGTGTTGCCGAAAGCCTGCCCGTCATGGATTCTCCACTTGTTCGGTTGTTACGGTTTAGGTCTCCGAAGGCAAGCCCGGGCCGATACCGAAACGGCCGACCCGGCCCCTTCCTTCATTAGACCGATGGTCACCGGTAGGTGAGTCTCTGCCACAGGTTACTTCAGTTCAACCTGGGCGCCGGCGCCCTCCAGTTGTTCTTTGACCTTCTCGGCCTCATCTTTGGCAATGCCTTCTTTCACCGGTTTGGGCGAGTCGTCCACCAGCGCCTTGGCATCTTTCAGCCCAAGCCCGGTAATCGCCCGCACTTCCTTGATGACCTGAATTTTCTTATCCCCGGCGGCGATCAGGACGACATCGAACTCTGTCTGCTCCTCTGCCGCTTCACCGCCAGCGTCAGCACCCGGCATGGCCGCTGCCACGGCCACCGGAGCTGCTGCAGATACACCGAATTTATCTTCCATCTCCTTGACCAGCTCGGAAAGCTCCAGAACGGTCATGTTCGAAATAAACTCAATCACATCTTCTTTGTTGATTTCAGCCATGGGTTATCTACCTCCAGTTTTAAAAAAGTTCATCTGCTCAGGCGCCGTGAAGGCGCCGACAGTCTGCACCAGGCCAAATGGATTACGCCGCCTCTTTCTGATCTTTGATCGCCTGGAGCACGTTGAGAAAATTCCTGGGTACACCGCTGAGGGCCGTAACGAAACCGGTCGGCACGGCAACACATACCGAGAGCAGCTTGGCAAGCAGCACTTCCCGGGACGGCAGCTGAGACAAAGACTTGATGGCTGCGACATCCAGCACGTTGCCGTCCATTTCACCGATTTTGATTTCAAGCTTTTTATGCTCTTTGGCAAAATCGGTCAGCACCTTTGCCGGCGCCACCGGGTCGTCATAGCTCAGGGCAATGGCGCTGGGGCCCTTGAAGCTGTCGACGATATGAGCCGCATCGGTACCTTCAGCCGCCCGTTTCAGCAGCGTGTTTTTCACCACTTTGAACTCGATTTCCGATTCCCGAAGCTTCGAACGCAAGGCATTCATATCCTCGACGTTCAACCCCATGTAATCGGTGAGAATCAGCACCTTGGAACGGGTGAATTTGTCATGTAGTTCTTCGACAATGCGTTGTTTGGTTTCTCGCTTCAAACCTTAGTCACCTCCTTTCTGTGACTGTGAAAAACCGGAGGTATGTGCTGAAATTCAATTCTCGGGAAACCCGTTCTGCACGGAAAGCGGGTCGGGTTCCTTTTCGAGCAAGCTCGTTACGAATTTTTCGCACTGTCTCGGTAGGCCGGTCACGCCGTTTAGACACATTCCATCCGATCCAACGAATATGTACCTACGGTCTTTGACAGTTTTGGATAATCACGGGTTGGTCTATGAATTGAACAAGACGCCGTGCCGTAACGCCCGCCCAGGGATTCGGCAGGCGGAATGCCGGCGACTCACCTATGACTAACTTAGCAATTCCTTTACCTGGGCCGTGTCAATTTTGACACCGGGCCCCATGGTCGTTGACACAGCGATGCCCTTTACGTAGGCACCTTTGCTGGATGCGGGTTTCAGACGCATGATCGTGTCCAAAAAAGCAGATAGGTTTTGAACGATCTTGTCGACACCGAAAGACACCTTGCCCATGGGGGCGTGAACAATACCGGCTTTTTCTACCCGAAAGTCGATCTTTCCAGCCTTTAACTCCTCCACCGCTTTGGCCACTTCAAAGGTCACGGTGCCGGTCTTGGCGTTCGGCATCAATCCCCTGGGCCCGAGAAGTCGTCCGATCTTGCCGACCGACCCCATCATGTCGGGTGTGGCTACAGCCTTATCAAAACCGAACCACCCACCTTTGATTTTGTCGATTAGATCGTCATTTCCGACGAAGTCGGCTCCGGCGTCCGCGGCTTCTTTTTCTTTCTCTCCCTTTGCAAACACCAGCACTTTGACGTCTTTTCCGGTTCCGTTGGGAAGCACAACGGTACCCCGGACCATTTGGTCGGCGTGTCGCGGATCCACACCGAGCTTGACGGCGACATCGATGGTTTCATCAAATTTGGCAAATGACGCCTCAATGGCCGTCTGAACGGCCTCCTGAAAGCCGTGTCGTCTCTGGCGATCCACATTTTTTATAGCGTCCCGGTATTTTTTACCCCGTGTTGGCATCTTGTCTCTCTCGCTCCTTGATAATTTAAAATCGTAACTTCGGCACGTTTTCCCAAGCCGCTGCAACAGGTGACCTAAACGACCTCAATACCCATACTCCTGGCCGTTCCTTCGATGATTTTACAGGCGGCATCGAGGTCGGTGGTGTTTAAATCCACCATCTTTATTTTGGCAATCGCCTGGACCTGCCGACGGGTGACCTGGCCGACCCGGTCACGCTTGGGATCACCCGCACCTTTGGCAATCTTGGCCTCCTTCTTGAGCAGCACCGCTGCCGGAGGCGTTTTCGTGATAAAGGTAAACGTCCGGTCCTGATAGACAGTGATCACGACCGGTATAATCATGCCTTCATCGTTGCTGGTCCGGGCATTAAAGGCTTTACAGAAATCCATGATGTTGACGCCATGCTGCCCAAGAGCCGGACCAATCGGTGGAGACGGATTGGCCTTGCCGGCTTCAACCTGTAGTTTGATCTGAGCGATTACTTTTTTTGCCATTTTTTCTCTTAAACTCCCAACTATGGATTAGTCCACCGCACCGAGGGGCGAAACGGCCAGAAATGGAAGACATCGTGTCCTAAAGTTTGGACACCTGAACGAATTCAAGCTCTACCGGTGTCGACCGTCCAAAAATACTGACCAGCACTTTTATTTTTCCCTTTTCCGGGTTGACATCCTCGACGGTTCCGTTGAAATTGGTAAACGGGCCGTCAATGACACGGACTTCGTCTCCGGCTTCGAACAGATATTTTGGTTGCGGCTTGAGCTTTCCGGCCTCCATTCGGCTCAGGATATCTTCTGCTTCCTTGTCCAGCAACGGGGTGGGCTTTTCACGTCCGCCAAGAAATCCGGTGACTTTGGCCGTGTCATTCACGATGTGCCAGGTCTCGTCATCCAATTCCATGCGGACAAGAATGTAGCCCGGATAGAACTTCCGGGAGGAGGTCTTCCGTTTGCCCTTGACAAGTTCGACCACCTGTTCGGTGGGAACCACGATTTCTCCAAATTTCTCCGGGTGAGGCGCCGTGGCAACGCGTTCTTCCAAGGCTGCCTTGACCTTTCCTTCGTACCCGGAATAGACATGGACGATGTACCATCTCAGAGCCACTATTCAGGTCTCCTCATCACTGCAGCACCACGCGGACCAGACTGGACAGCCCCATATCCACCAAACCCAGAAATGAACTGATAATGATCACCAGGACGATGACCACGACGGTGGATCCGATGGTCTGCTTTCTGGAGGGCCAGGTTACCTTTTTCAGTTCGACCTTTACTTCACGGAGAAACTGGATGGATTTCTGCAGGACATTCGGTTCTCCGGAAGTCGCTTTGGAGGGCACTGCAGGCTTTCTCGGTGGAGCCGCCGGTCCTCTCTTTTTCGTGTCTTTTCCATCAGCGGATGCTAATGGTGCGGGCGCCACTGCAGCACCGGAAGTTGCTGCACCCGATCCAGCCGTCACCCGGTGCTGCTTCTTTTTCTTTTTAGCTGTACTCTTTTTCTTTGGTAACCGTCCCATTGCGCTCCTAAAGGAGTAAGCGCTCAGAAACGCGGGGCATCTTATATCTGAGCGATCCTGCCAACTTGGATTTGGCAGGCCAGGAGGGATTCGAACCCCCAACACCCGGATTTGGAGTCCGACGCTCTACCGTTAGAGCTACTGGCCTGCACCCGTCGTCATCTGCTGTCTTCGCAGCTTCCAACAGCGATGTCCGTTTATTTGGTTTCCCGGTGCGGTGTGTGTTTACGACAGAACCTGCAGTATTTGTTAAACGCAAGTTTGTCCGGCGTTGTCCGCTTATTTTTCGTCGTGGTGTAGTTGCGACGTTTACATTCCGTACACGCCAGCGTGACAATGATTCTCACGGCCAGTCTCCTTCAACGCTATTCGATAATTTCGGCAACCACGCCGGCACCGACGGTGCGACCGCCCTCGCGGACCGCAAACCGCAGCTCCTTTTCCATGGCGATCGGCGTGATCAGTTCCGCGGAGATCGTTACATTGTCGCCGGGCATCACCATCTCAACACCCTCGGGCAGCGTCAGGATACCGGTGACGTCGGTGGTCCGAAAATAAAACTGCGGACGATATCCGCTGAAAAACGGCGTGTGCCGACCGCCTTCTTCCTTGCTCAGCACGTACACTTCGGCCTTGAACTTGGTGTGCGGCGTGATCGATCCGGGCACCGCCAACACCTGACCCCGCTCCACATCCTCGCGCTTGGTCCCGCGAAGCAACACGCCAATGTTGTCGCCCGCCTGGCCCTCGTCCAGAAGCTTGCGGAACATCTCGACACCCGTGCACACCGTCTTGGTGGTCGGCCGAATCCCGACAATCTCGATCTCGTCGCCCACCAGTACCTTGCCCCGCTCTACCCGGCCCGTGACCACCGTACCACGACCCGAAATGCTGAACACGTCCTCGATCGGCATTAAAAACGGCTTGTCGATGTCGCGCTTGGGCTCGGGAATATAGGCGTCGATGGCATCCATCAGCTCAAATACCGGCTTGGCGGCATCGCTGTCCGGATCGTCGCTCTCCAGCGCCTTGAGCGCACTGCCCCGGATGATCGGCGTGTCGTCTCCGGGAAACTCATACTTGTCCAAAAGCTCCCGAAGCTCCAGCTCCACCAGTTCAATCAGTTCCTCGTCGTCGACCATGTCGGTCTTGTTTAAAAACACCACAATCCGGGGCACGCCCACCTGACGCGCCAGCAAAATGTGCTCACGGGTCTGGGGCATCGGCCCGTCATCGGCCCCCACCACCAGTATCGCGCCGTCCATCTGGGCCGCACCGGTAATCATGTTCTTGATATAGTCGGCATGTCCGGGACAGTCCACATGGGCATAATGGCGACTGTCGGTCTGGTACTCCACGTGGGCCGTGGCAATCGTAATCCCCCGGGCTTTCTCCTCCGGGGCCTTGTCGATCTGATCAAACGGCACAAAATCGGCCATCCCCTTCAGACCCATGTGCTTGGTGATTGCCGCCGTCAGTGTCGTCTTGCCATGGTCAATGTGACCGATCGTCCCTACGTTCACGTGCGGCTTGGTGCGCTGAAACTTCTCCTTCGCCATGGTCTCACCCTCCCGTGATTTTCCTCTTTTGCCATCTCCGAAGTCCTCGGAGAGAAACGCGTTCTCTGCGCTCGCTGCCGTATGGGTCGTCGCAGACAATTTAAGTGGTGGAGCCCACGACCGGAATCGAACCGGTGAACCTCTTCCTTACCAAGGAAGCGCTCTACCGACTGAGCTACGTGGGCAATAAACGCCATGACCTCCCGTCGTCGAAGGCATCAACCCTGCTTGCCAAGGGTTTGGAGCGGGAGACGAGATTCGAACTCGCGACATTCAGCTTGGAAGGCTGAAGCTCTGCCAACTGAGCTACTCCCGCGCGTTTTCCTTCATGTCGATGTGCCGCCGGGGGGCAAACGGAACTATCCGTTCTCCTGTGTGTTGTCGTAAGACGCATGCAGGGCAGCCTTGTAGTACAAATACGACCCTACTTCAGGATCTCCTACAGGGACTTACTTCAGGGCTGGTGGTGGGGGGAGGATTCGAACCTCCGAAGGCATCGCCGACAGATTTACAGTCTGTTCCCTTTGGCCACTCGGGAACCCCACCGCATGAAAATGGACCAGGGACACGATAGGCATACCGCCCCTGTATTCCAAAACCTCTACCGTGGAGCCAGCGAAGGGACTCGAACCCCCGACCCACTGATTACAAATCAGTAGCTCTACCAACTGAGCTACGCTGGCCCGTAATCATTTGAAAGAATTTTCGCTTTCAAAAAAATGTCAAAGAAAACACGCCGCCGGAACAAACGCTAATACCTAGTCGGCCCCCACATAAACCACAACCTGAGGAATCTATGATTGTTTTAAATTATTGTCAATTATTTTTTTAATATTACTAAAAACGTGGATTTCCATTCCTTTTCGCCGTCTCTCTATTCGCAGACCGCTGAATCGGTTCTGACAACCATGCGATCTCACACTTTTTCGAGAGGCGCATGTCTCCCGGGCAAGGAAACATCGTCGCCAAGGGGATACCCGGAATGATTGGAAACCTCATGATGGGAAAATCGATAGAAAAGCCGCCACCAAACACCAAACACCAAACACCAAACACCAAACACCAAACACCAAACGCAAGATATCCTAATAGAATATGAATAATCAAGTAGAATATGAATAATCAAGATTTATTCGGCTCGATATCAAATTCGGCCCGAAATCTGCATGCAGATGGATCAACTGACGGAAAACCCGTCGACAGCTTGACAATGCATAAGCGTTTGCGATATCAAAGCCTGACCAATTCGGACCGGCACCCATATACTGAAATGAGACGACCAACGCCATTACCCCTTCTTGCAGCATTCATCATTCCGCTGATCCTTATTGCCGGCGGCTGTGTACAGACGTCACAGCGATCTGCAAATTCGCCGTCCAGTTCTTCCGGGTTCGGCGATGGGAATTCGACGACGGCGAAACCGCAAAATCCGGAAACATCAGAAGCAAAAATGACGCCGTTGGACGACAATTCTGTCGCCGCCCTGTATGAATCAGGCGATACCGTCTATTCCAACAGCTGGCCTCCCCAGGACCCGGTAACGGAGGATTTTCCCCCAGGGGAGAACCCCGGGAAAAAGGTCCAATCCTACATCGCCGAAGCCCTGGATTACATTCAGATTGCACGGGATTTCTGGGAGAACGGCGAATTGGAAAACGCTCTGGAAGCCCTGGATCAGGCCTATTCACTGGTCCTTAAGGTTGAGACCTTCGATGCTCCCGGGCTCATCCAGCAAAAGGAGGATCTGCGGTTCACCATCTCCAAGCGGATTCTTGAAATTTATGCCTCGCGGAATCTTGTGGTCAACGGCACCCACGACGAGATCCCGGTGGAGATCAACCGCCATGTGAAGGCGGAAATCAAGCGTTTTACGAAGGGCGGGGAGAAAACATTTTTCAAGCAGTCCTACCAGCGATCCGGTCGATATCGCCCCTATATCGTGGCGAAGTTAAAGGCTGCCGGGCTTCCCGAGGAGCTGTCATGGCTACCGCTGATTGAAAGCGGGTATAAGGTCAGAGCGTTATCCAAGGCCCGGGCCCTCGGCCTCTGGCAATTTATCCCCTCCACAGGTTACAAGTTCGGGCTCAAACGGGACATGTATATCGATGAACGGCTCGACCCGGAAAAAGCCACCCGGGCGGCCATCAAGTACCTCCAGGAACTGCATAAAATGTTTGGGGACTGGACGACGGTGCTGGCGGCCTACAACAGTGGAGAGGGCCGTGTGCTTCGGGTGATCCGCGATCAAAACATCAACTACCTGGATAATTTCTGGGATCTTTACAAGCGGCTGCCGCTGGAGACGGCCCGGTATGTGCCCCGATTTCTGGCGACCCTGCACATCATCAACAACCTCGAGAAATACGGCCTGGCGGATATCCGTCTCGATGAACCGCTGGATTTCGAGACGGTGACCGTCTCCCGGAGGATGCATCTCAAAAACGTGGCCAAAGCGCTCGATGTTTCGGAAAAGGAATTGCGGGCGATGAATCCCGAGCTGCGCTACGGTGTCCTGCCGCCCGAGAATTACGAAATAAACGTACCCCGGGGATTTTCCACCCAGCTCCTGGCCAAACTCGGCGAGATACCGATTACCACCCCACCGCAGCGGGCATTTGTCTACCATCGGGTCCGGCCGGGAGAAACCCTGTCCACCATCGCAGAACGATATCGCACCAGCGTTCGCAGCATCCAGATCGCCAATAATATCCGCCGGAAGAATTTCATCCGGGCCGGGCAGAGACTGAAAATCCCCCAGAAGGGCACTCGTGTCTACCCGGCCAAGGCCAAATCAAACCGGCCTCAGACCTACCCGAGCGTGCACGTGGTCCGAAGCGGGGAATCCCTGTGGATCATCGCCCGCCGATACGGAACAACCATCAACGCCATCCAGGCCGAAAACAGTCTCCGAAGCACATCACTGCATATCGGTCAGGAGTTGAGTATCCCGGGAACCAAACCGCCGGTCACCGCCAAGCCGACGGAAGGGGGCCGCACCTACACCGTGCGAAACGGTGACAGCCCGTACACCATCGCGCTGAAACACAATCTGCCCCTCAAGAAACTCCTTGAACTCAACCAGCTGAACCCCCGCAGCCGGATCTATCCCGGCCAAACACTCTATATAGAATAGGTATTGGGTACTTGGTATTGGGTATTAGTGACTCGATACTGGATGCTCGATACTGGATGCTTGCCCGCCTCTGGCGGGCTGGATACTGGTTTCCCGGGTTGCCCGTGTGCCCGTTGGCCGGTTTGCCCGTTAGCCGGTTTAAAACAGGGAGTAATGGAGTACGGGAATACTGGATCATTGGAGGCCGGATGTGAGCCGAAGATCTGCCGCCCTCCACCACTCCATCACTCCAGTCAACTTTTTCCCGAGCCCTATCACCCGACACCTTATACCCAACACCGAGCATCCAGTATCCAGGATCCAGGATAGGATAATGCCTCTTGCATCTTGCACCAACTATCTTGTATCCAGGATCCAGGAACCAGTAAGAATTACCCAATTCCAACTATCAAATACCCAATACCTAGTATCCAATACCCGTTGTGATTGCCCCCGTAGCTCAGTGGATAGAGCACCGGATTCCTAATCCGGGTGCCGCAGGTTCGATCCCTGCCGGGGGCACCAATATTTAAAAGGGTTTGCAGAATCTATACTCTGCAAACCTTTATTATTTGATTAATTAAGGAGCACATAGCGCTGAAAACTATGTGTATAAAGAAGTTTTAGAAGTCCTAACTTTAGAAAAATCAGATTTGGTCAACTATTTGGTCAACACTGTGGGATTGAGTGGCATCAGACACCCTGTGTTGATGTATTCATAAGTTCAGTATAAAATCTTTACATCTTCAATTTGGGGGATAGCTGGACGCAGCGAAAACCCGGAACGTCCGCACCGGGCCTCCCCCGTATCACCTCCTGCGGAAAAAGTGTTTAGCGGAGAGCACTGTGGAGATCTTAGACAATTGGCAGGAGTTTTATAGGCGCAACCGAGACCCAGAACCACTCAGGCGTTTTGTTTCTGAAGACCCTATTCTCGTAAAAACGTACAATTTCACTTTTTTACCTTTTATTTTTACCGACCTTAAGGCTTACCCGTTCAACGAGAAACTTCAGAAATTGGAAAAATTCAAGCCGGAAGAAATTTCAAAACTTCAAGATCTGGTGATTACAGACTCCGATCACCATGATTTTTTAGATCACCTTAAAGAAGCTTTTTACGCCACTGAGCGTACCCTGAAGTGGTATAAAACCCTTAGAGAACAGGGACATCCAAATGCACTGGAGGAGACACGGGCGGCATTTAGGAAAGTTATTTCGATTGATACAACGGTCAAATATAAAGACGACTCGGGCAGGATGATTACCAAAAGATATATTGGACGTCACTTCCCCTTTTTTATGCTCTGCTTCATCAATCAGGATGCCGAAATCTATTATCCGTCAATGGGGCCAATTCCAAGCGATGATCAGCTATCGTTAGACACATACACTGTGCTCAGTTTTCAAAAATACGGATCTGTCGTTAAGGAGACTTGTTTCAGTTCCGATACCCCAAACAGGGTGTTTTTTTATCATAGAGGGGACATGTTGACAGATCCGTTCGTCTTCCAGACAGCGCAACGGTATGACCCTCTGCTCGATAGGGTGGCAAAGATTGCGGACCAGAAGCGCGAAGAAACCACCCGCCTGGATGAATACGCTTCTGCGTTTATTAAGTTGCGGGAAAAGTGCAACAGCTATGCAGGCGGAAAGGGTGTGAACCCATCAGGATATTTCAATGATTATTTTAAAAAAAGGTTTCTACGGGAACGGAAGCCCGAATTGCTGGTCACACAGGGCAAGTTTTCCAGCTTTGACGAGATGTCAATAGATGAAAAAGAGAATATCGGGAGACCCCGGAGTCGCCAAGCGCTCCCTGGAGAAGAACAAGAAATCACGGCAGGCTTACTGCACAAAGAAGCAATGGAGCGATGTGTTGCCCTGTTCCCTGATCCGTTGGAAGCCAATATCATGAGGATCATACTAGCAGGCGTTGGACTATTTAAAGACGGAAAGGCAAACCAGAGTGGGCTTGCCAGGCATTACGAAATTCAACACGGGGTAAGCGTCTCATACCGGACCATTGCGAGGCGATTGAAAAAGATCGCTCAAACGCTTGAAGGATGCCCAGATCTGCTTGAGGACATCCCAGCACTGAAAAAAATTATCTAATAATCCATTTTTTTGTCCAATTTCGAGAACCGCAGCTCATCTATTTACTTAGAGGGCAGCGGTTTTTTTTTGCCCCGTCGAATAGGTAACCAATCATCAACAACGTAAACAATGGGGAGCAATGATGGACGGGCGATTCAAACTAACCACAGGTCAGGTGGCAAGGGTGGCTGGTTGTCATCCAAACACGGTGCTTCGGTACGAGCGTGAGGGCTTCATAGAGTCGCGACGGGATTTGAACAACTATAGACGATTCACCCGGCAGGATGCTGAGAAACTCCGAGAGCTTCTGTCAATTCGCCGGCCAGCAGACGCACCGGCAGCATTGGGAGCGGAGGCGTAAGGAGTGGGCTTTGGTGAAGCCAATGGGCGTTTAGCGGCGGCACAGGGTTACCGTGGGAAGGATTACTCCGTAATTCCCTGCCACAGTAACAAAAAGCCCTGCATTGACAGTTGGGCTCCACATCAATCCGAGGCGGCGAGGAAATACCAACTTGAAGAGTGGTGGTCAAATTACCCCGATGCTAATCCGGCGATTGTGACCGGGGAAGTTTCGGGCGTTATGGTTGTTGATGTGGATTCGGAAGAAGGCCGGAAGGCACTTGAAGAGTTCCTGCCTGAAAACTATGCGACACCGATAGCTCGAACCCCTTCAGGAGGATTGCACTACTACTTTAAATATCGGCCAGGGCTGAGGAACAGGGTTAGAGCCATTTCCGGTTGCGACATCCGCACAGATGGGGGCTACGTGCTTGCGCCCCCCGGTAATAACGGAAACGGAAGAAGCTACGAATGGTTACCAGACCTCGACCTATTCAATGTGGAACCGGCAGAGATGCCGGAGATTCTATTCGACGTCCTTAGGCAAGGGGTTAAATGCTCGCCGACAGAAACCTCCGCCGAACAACAAACCCTAATTTTAGAGGGCGTCTGTGAAGGTCAAAGGAACTCGACAGCCGCCAAACTTGCTGGGCGATACTTCAATATGGGTTTGGCCACCGAGGAGGTTACCGCACTCCTCGAAACATGGAACGACCACAATATCCCGCCACTCTCTGACAAAGAGCTTCACACAACCATAGAGAGCATTAAGAGGACTGACGAGCGTAACAATCCAAAAAGGCAAGCAACTCAAGAGATTACTGGTTATTCGGCGTCGGATCTAATCTGTAAGGAGTTTACCGATCCTCGGTGGATTATTCCAGGGATCATTCCCGAGGGGTATGGTGTTTTGTCTGGAAAGCCAAAGCATGGGAAGTCCATTCTCGGACTAAATATGGGCATATCGGTAGCATTGGGTTGCACTGCCCTTGGGAGCATTAAAGTGAATGAGGCAGGTGTCCTCTACCTTGCTCTTGAAGACACGGCACGGCGATTACAGCAAAGATTGCAACAAATTATCCCTGATCGTAGCCCTGTACCGGAGAACCTTTATTTATATCCTCAATGGCCACGCATGGGAAACAGAGGCTTAACGATTCTAAGAGAGTGGCTTCAAGAGCATTCGGATACAGGGTTTGTGATCATAGATACTCTTGCGAAATTCCGTCCGCCAAAACCCAGAAACACTTCACCGTATGACTTCGACTATGAAGTCGGATCTAAGATCAAATCTGTAGCTGATGAGTATGGAATCACAATTATCGCCATTCACCATCTCAGGAAAACTGAATCTGAGGATCGCATGGACGACGTATCGGGAACCTTTGGGATCACTGGATCGGCGGACACTACTATGGTGTTGGCACGGAAGTCAGGACAAGCAGATGCCATACTTCATGTGACAGGGCGGGATGTCGAATCGGCAGAATACGCCCTGCAATTCGATTCTCCAACTCTGTCATGGCAACTGCTGGGCAGGGCGGAAGAGGTTAAAAGCACTGAAAAAATGCAAGCAGTTTTCAATGCCATTAGAGATCACGGACAGCCTATGTCCCCGAAGGAAATCTTTACCGCAACCGGCTATCGCATCGACTATATATACAAAACAGTCCCCAAGCTTGTTGAGGATGGCAGTGTCAAAAAAGTTGGAAGGGGGATGTATGTTTGCAAAGAAAGAGGGTTAGATGGGTAGGAGGGGTAGGAAGATTGGTATCAGTGTTTGTTGTTCCTACCCCACCTACCCAACCTACCCCGCTGGTGGTTGTCCCCGTTAGATGGTTGCCCGATAATTCTCCGACCGGGCGAGTAGGGGGTGGGAAAATTTGTGGGGATTCGTTCGACACACGCACAGGACTCGAAAAAATATGGAAGAAACATATCTCAAGAGACTTTTGACGGTTGAAGAGACGGCAGAGCGCTTAGGCATATCGCCCCGGACCATCTACAACAAAATTGGTCGGAAGGCGAAAAAGAAGTTTCCCATCAAACCAAAGCGGGTATGTGGGTCGGTTCGGTTCGATATTCGGGACATAGATGCCTATATCGAGGCGTTGTGACACCCGCATGGGCTATCCGTGTGCCGTCTCTCAGGAGTAGATACAGCGCGTGTTTGCGAATTGTTGGTCAACGCTTAGTCAATTTAGTGGGGAGATATTATGAGTGAAACGGTTAAGAAAAACGGTACCAAACGGGATGTGTTAGGGCGATTTACCCCTGGCAATCCAGGCGGGCCAGGTCGGGGGCGCAAGAAAAAGACCAAGGAATACGAGTGCAACCTCGAGGGATTGCGGGCCGTGGTCAAAGAGATGGTCAACAGCAAAGATGCAATGGAGAGAGGTCGGGGTGTTCGTGCCGGCAAGGCGCTCATTGAACTGGAAGAGAAGCTGAAAAAGAACGCTGCTCCCTCCGCGATAATTACCCCTATGATGGAGAAGATTCTAAGCGGTGTGTGTCCGCACTGTGGGCGGGGGATTTTTGAGGGTGACAATATTGAGGGTGTAAATATGCAGGTGGAAATTGTCGACCCCGAGTAGGCGGGGGTTGGGAGCCGATTGTGACTTTCCCGAAAAATAGATTTCTTAGAGACCGCTCGGCGCACGGGGACCAAAAAAAGGTGAAATGGGTACAAATGAACCCATAAATCAATACCACCAAAATTATCAAACAATTATAAAGAGATTTGAAAATAGCAAGCCGAGCATGCCAGCTTAAACCTTAACGATGCGAACTTTTCGAGGCTACAGCAATTTAGCTGTCCAATGGATTGTCTCGAGGCTCTTTGAAAACCCTATCTGTGCTGGATAACAACCGGGCCGAACAGGTTGTAAGTTGTGGGCAGGCACCGCAAGGAACGGTGCCGAGACACCCTGCTAAGGCAGGTAGGATGCTAAACCGGAAAATGGCTTAACCATCTACTCTTAGCTCAAGGCAACTGTTTCATTATACTAAAGTTTAAGGCATTGATAAAAATGCGACTGTTATGCTAACTGATCTAATTGGAACATAGAACATCTACAGTGTTTGCGGACTCGAAATGAAACGAAAGCGGTTAATTATAACATTTTACGCTTTTATTACCCTCCTGCTTTGTCATTTTGATTTAGCCCGTCCCGAAACGTCGATACCTGATCTAATTGATAAGGCAAAGCCTTCAATAATTCATATCCTTACTTTTGATTCCAACAAGAAGCCTGTTGGAAACGGAACGGGTTTTTATATAAGTTCTGATGGTGGGATTCTTACTAACTATCATGTGGTAAACGATTCCGAATATATAGTGATAAAAGATTTAAGTGAGAATTATTTGCCGACGTTAATAATCGACTCAAATGAGATTTTGGATATTGCGTTGCTCTCTTTAGTGTTGCCTAATGGAAGTCAAGTGCCACCTTTGAAACTCAGCGAAAAAAAACCAAGGGTGGGTGAAAAAATCATTGTAGTCGGTCACCCCCGTGGGCTTGAATATACTGCCTCAGACGGAATGGTTTCCGCAATAAGGGAGGGTTTAGTTCAGTTCACTGCTCCCATATCACCCGGATCCAGCGGCAGTCCCGTTCTGAATATGAATGGAGAGGTGATAGGGATAGTGGCACTCTTTCTTAAGGAATCTCAAAATCTTAACTTCGCTGTATCATCGAAGGTCATCCTTGAGAAATTTTTGGTTCTTAGTTCTTTAAGAGACGATAAATTTAGAGGAAAGCCAATAAGCAACTGTAGACTGTATGTTACCACCAATCCGGAAGATGCAAAAATACGAATTCTCAATATAAAACAGGTATTCTATCAGGGTATAAAATTAGCCGCAGGGCAATATCACCTTGAGGTTTCCGCTCCGGCCTACCATACTCACAAGTCATGGATCACAATGGAAGGAGAGCGCCATATATCTATTGATCTAAAACCAATCCCGGGAAGGCTTTATATATCAACAGACCCAAAGGATGCTGACATAGAGTTTATAGGAACCCCGAATTCTTTTCAGGATGGAATGGACATAGATCCAGGGCGGTATTGTTTAAGAATCTCTGCTGATGGATTTCAAATTAAAAAAGAGTGCGTGGAGATTAAGCCGGATAAAGGAAAACTTTTATTTGTAATACTTGAACCATTTAAGGAACCTAAGGATTATTATTCCACTTATGAGGACAAGCCTACAGAAATTAAATCAAACGGCAACAATGAAAAAAAGATAGAGATAATAGAAAGACCTTCAAGCACTGGAAACCCTGACGCATTTAAATGGGAAAGAAAGAGCCAGCAAGCGGTTAACAAAGGTGATTGGATAGAGGCAATAAGAACTGCCTCTGTTGCAATATCATTAGACCCAGGCAGACCTGCACCATATATAAATAGAGCCTGGGCGTATATCAATAAGGGCTATTACCTTAAAGCGACTGAAGATTGTAAAGTCGCCCTGTTGATAGACTCGTCTCAGATATCTGCTTATATCAACTTATCTAATGCATATATAGGGACTGGTGACTATAGGGAAGCGCTCGAGTCCGCGAGGAGGGCTATCCTTTTATCGCCCAACAATCCTTTAGCCTTGAACAATCGAGGTCTGGCATATGAACATTTAGGAGAAATAGATTCCGCTAATAACGACTATAAATCAGCCTGTGAGAAAGGATTAAAATTAGCTTGTGAAAATTTCAAGAAGCTCGTTGGCTATGCTCCCTCTGAGATACCTAAAATGGTCGAAAATTTAATAGCAGAAAGCAATTTGGCATTTAATCGTGGCGCCTTTGAAGAGACTCTCAGGCTTTCAAACGAAGCTCTAAAATGGGAATCAGAAAATGTTGAAGCTCTTACTAATCGTGCCGCCGCCTATTGTGGGTTGAAGATGCTGAAAGAGGCTTTGGAAGATTGTAATAAAGCGATAATGCTCAATCCAGATTATTGTCTAGCCTATAATAATCGTGGCTATGCTTATGAATTATCAGAAAAAATAAGAGAGGCTAAGTTGGAGTACGAAATAAGTTGTGAGCTGGGCTGTGATTTAGGGTGTAAAAATTATCAAAGACTTAAATTTCAATAGATACTATTAACCTTACATCCTTCCGCCTTTCTTTTGCTTGTCGTATTCTTTCAAACCCCTTTCTAATAACCTCCGAATCGCCTCAGAACGGGCCTCAATACGGTTCTCAAACCGGAAGTCGTTGATCCGCTCAAACAAATCTTTATCCACGGCAAACGTCAGTATGGGTTTTTCAGTTGGCACTCCGAAGCAATAGGGTATCCGGTAAACTAATTCAATGATTATTATTGACCTTCAATCATTACGTTTTTATTTAGTTATTAACTATATAAAAACATAAATTCTCAACCCACTGGAAAATCAACAATCGATTTCAACTTAAGCGCTTGAAGGGGAAGCGGGTGCATTATCATCGTTTCGATGGGGATCTGGATGGGGGCCCGGAAACGGATTCCGACCTTGCCTTGCGTCCCGCTTAAAACAAGGTCTGATAGAGCTTAAACCGCTCTTTGAAAATTGAAAACAAAGTGATCTAATCGGGCTCAGAGGCGCGGAAAATGTTAACGATTCCGCGCCTCATTTCAGCTTATTCGCTGGTGTGTAAAGATAGCCGTTCTCCGTCTCCCGAATCTGAAAGTAGATAAGCTAGGTTTTTTGCTATAGTATTCAGCTATGTGTACAAGCGAGTTCATCCATCAGATTTGAGATCATATCGTTCAATATGGATACCGCCGAACCAGTGATAGGATCCTTGGGTTTAGGTTCACCATCACATTTATCATATATGTTATTGAGCTTATTTAAAGCTGTTTTGAACTTTTCACGCTCGATTATTTTTTTTGCTTTAACGATTTTATCTCTGACTTTGCTTAATTGGGTATATGGTGATTTACAGTTGCCATTGCATTCGATTGTGCCATTGGCGACAGATTCATCGTAGAAATCTAAGATTTCATCGATTGCTACGACAATTTTGGGAATAGCAACATATATTCCATATGAACCGTCAGTAAAACGGATTGAAAAAACGATTTGATTGCTATCAAAATTATCCCTGGCTTTGTATGAATCAATGCCTATCGAGCGAATGGTTTTACCGTCTAAAGTATCCAGATCAGAAATTATTGCAAAAAGGTTCTGCCCATCTCCAACATACAGCCCTGAACCATAGAATGACCGACCTGAAAATGCTACCTTGTTATTATCCATTGCCAGATCACCGAAAGAAGTAAAGGTGCCGAGTCCATCAGGGACGGCAGTGTTTATATCTGCTATCTTCGTTAAGGCACTTTTGTTTACATCCGCAACATATACGCCTTGGTTGCCTGAGGAAAAAGCTATCTGCTTACCACTCAAAGAGGGTGAGGCAAAATCATCCAAGTTTTCATTAAGATCTGTAGCCATAGTATTATTATCAACAACCGCTCGAAGTGCTTCAGTTGTCAGATCAAAATAATATATGCCATCCCCTGTTGTCGCATCTCGTCCACGAAAGGCTACACCCCCGTCCTCTGCATTCGAATAAATAAAATAACTGAATTTATTCAAGTTTCCCGGTATTAACGTATTTTTATCTGCGATTCGTTTGATATTTGCCCCATTCAAATCAGAGATATAGATGCCCTCTTGACCATCGAGGCCACCACCTTTAAACACTAAACTGTTTCCAAACGCATCGATCCCAGCGTATCCCGGGCCAGTGAATCTAGTAAAATTACCAGTTCCCTCAGGAATTGGCGTGCTACCGTCAATAATTACGACATTCCCACCAGTTGGAGTGTGAACCAGGATGCTTTCGATACTTTGGCCTGACACACTATCTGTTAACCAGGCACTATAGGCTATATTCTCTTTTTCAACTGACCGACGGTCAAATCCCCGAAAGCCATAACTTGGCAGAGTGCTATCTTGATTTACAATTACCTCAATTATTCCAGTCCTGCCGTTGGCTATATACAAGCCCCGCTGATTATCAGATCCGTTTCCACTAAATATGATTCTTCCTTGGGAAATAGCGGATCCCCATAAAGATTTGAACTTTCCGAATCCTTCCGGTATATCGGTGTCTGTGTCACAGATTTTTTTTATGACATAGGGTGATTCGTGAGGAAGGTTGATTGGAAACTGCGGTAGCTCGGGGATAAAATCTATATCAGTTAGCGGTGTATCTATTTTCGCATACCAAGAAAGCCCTTCACTATTCCAATCTCCGTGTCCAACGAAAGAAAGTCCATCATCTGAGACGCCATAAATCCACTTGAGTTGCCAGCCGGACAGGTCAAGATTAAAATATTGTTCTAATATTCCTTGAAAGTATCGCATGCCATGGTTCTCATCCCAGACAAATGCTTCATTAACAACTCTATTATTAGGAAGAACTGCTAGCGATGCTCCTACGATGACTGAACCATCGTGCGACGCATCGTTAGCACCAGATGAAAAATAATTATTGGCTCTTAGAAATCCTAGTCCCACCATCTGCTTAGTTGAATCCCAACGGAAAGCTTCTCCTGAATAATTGGAATCACTGTCGCCTACTACTACTTTACCATCACCCGAGATTCCTCCCGCACTACTCCACCAACCGTCATCGGCCAGGAATCCGAGACCTTCGATTCCATTTGTCACAGTCCAACGAAATGCTTCACTGTTATACTGACCAACCATAGCATTTCCATTGTTCGACAAAGCTGTGGGTCTTGCATCGGATATAAATAGAGGAGCCTCACCTTCAGACCAACGCCATGTGCTACCGCTACTCATTCCTATAATAACTGACCCATCTGCTGAAGCATCTTTTGCAAATCCACCAGCGATTGCACCACCGGATAGGTCGTACATCTTTTCCATGCCACGCTCTTGAGTCCAGCGAAATGGTTCATCTCTGTAGTAGGAACCTGATGTCGGAAGTCGTATATAGCCTACAACTGTATATCCATCAGCAGATATCCCGACACCGTCTGATCTAACCGTTCCACCTGTGAGGTTATCAAGACGTTCGATGCCACCCTCAATCGACCAAAGGGAAGCTTCATTAGGGTCGTCAAGAGTTTGGCCAACTGCAAAATTTCCGTCTGCCGAAATTTGATTTACACTGAAATTTTCAATTGCTACGAAGACAGATTCCGCGGCTGTTTGCCGACCTATCAATAATAAAAGGACAAAGATCACAATTTGATACTTTTTCATGGCCCCCTCCTCATCAAATAAAAAGCCGAGTCACCATCCAAGGCAACCCGGCTATCTCTCACTACGCAGATCTGTGGCTTTCGCCCCTGAGAGATCCGTAGCTTTCCGTCCCTGTCTCACGGCAGGTTTGGCTTTGTCATTATAATTAAGGGATTTACTGTTAGCTTATGTATGCAAAAATCATGCAAAAACAGTGGTTTATGCGATATCGTGTAAATCTCAATAGTTACTTCAAATCGAGAAAATGCATGCATATTTAAATGGAAATACAATTCCCGAATTTAGGAATGAATTTACGTAATCGCAGATAGATTAGGTGATAATCACGAAGATTATTTATTCGTAATGTTCCGATAGGGATAGTAACCTAAACAATCACAATTAAGCATTATTTTGAAAAATGTGTTGACATATTTCATAAAATTACTACTATCAAAAAAGGTGAGAATATGACGCGAGGTGGAAAACGAGAAGGCGCAGGACGCCCGGCGGAACAAACCAAGCGCCATGTGAACATGAGGCTGCCAGTATGGTTGGCCGATTGGTTGCAGGAAACCGCACGGAAGAACCGGTATTCTCAAGCCAAACTCGTGGAGGATGCTCTTGTCAGTTTTTACGGCATAACAAGCCCACGGCGTAGGCAGGTGCGGCCGAAAAGGTGATCCCCTATCACCTGATCCATGACGGCTTAACAGGGGGGAAGTGGGGGTTTCTAAAATGACAGTTTTAGCAGAATGCCCGGTATGTCACAGGAAACAATCTTCAAGGAACAAGGTTTGTAAGTGCGGGGAAAACCTCGACACCGCAAAGCGGTCTAAACGAGTAAGGTATTGGATAAACTATCGAGTCGACGGAAAACAGCGCCGTGAGTATGTCAGTAAATCAAAGACTGACGCCGACACAAGGGACCGTGAGCGCAGGAAGATGGTTGATGAAGGCAGCAGCGCCGAGGACATTGACGCTCAGCGCCATTGGACTTTTCAGAATTTGACCGATTGGTTCCTTGAAAACAAAAAGAGCGACGAGTTCCGATCCTATGACCGCGCCGAGGGGGCGCTCAATAAATTCAATGAGGTTTTCGGCAGTCGGTTGGTTCGGTCCATCAAACCTCTGGAAATCGAAAAATATCAAAAGGACCGAATTGAGGTCGGTCGGAAACGTGCAACCGTTGATTATGAAATCACCTATGCCAAACAAGCGGTCAAGGTTGGGTTTGAAAATGACAAGGTTGGGGTGAAGGCTTTCAAAGCATTTAATCGAATCAAGAAGCTGTTGGTCACCGGAACGAATGCCCGAGACAGAAAATTTTCAGCCAATGAGTTCATAAAGCTGTTGGACAAGGCTCCGGAGCATTTAAGACACGTCCTTATTGTCGCGATCAATACGGGAATGCGGAAAGGCGAAATCAGAAAATTGAAATGGTCTATGGTTGACCCGGATTTAAAGTTTTTTCGTTTGCCCGCCGAAATCATCAAAGAGGGACGAAAAACAACTAAACCCAAGGTCATACCTGTTAGCAACAACGTTCGGCGCGTTCTCGTGGCTCTCAGGCGCCCCCAGGTGGTCAAAACCGGCAGGACCGACCATGTATTCACATATCGAGGGGAACCGATAAAATCATCGGGAGGACTTCGGCGCTCATTCAAGAAAGCCTGTGAAGACGCTAAGATCCCTTATGGTGCGAAGGTCAAAAACGGGGTTCAGTTCCGAGATATTCGGACCACGGTTAAAACGTGGATGCTGAACGCCGGCGTTAGAGAGGCATACCGAGACACGATTCTCGGTCACAGTCTCAAGGGTATGGACAAATATTATATCAAGCCGGATGAGACCAACATCGCAGGTGCGATGACGCTATACACGGATTGGCTAAACGCACAGCTTGGTGACGAGTTTGGTCAACGCTTGGTCAACATGGTCGGATAATAACCTTTACATGCACCATGTTTACCAATTGTTATTTATTTTAGACAACCCGTTGAAATTGAATATAAAAACACTTAAACAGGCCATCACAGATTTTACCTATAGTTATCTCGCAAGGGGCCTTTTTCGTATTCCTAATCCGGGTGCCGCAGGTTCGATCCCTGCCGGGGGCACCAATAAAAAGAAAAAAATCACGGTCAATACTACCCGTGATTTTTTTCTTTTTATGAATTGTTGTTTACACTGTTTTCGGGCTCGATCCCGATTCCGACCCCGATGATCCCGATCTCTTCCGATACGGTGAAACGTCACCCATCGGAACGGAATTCTGACAATGGCTATAACGCAAAAAAAGCGCGGGACGATAATTCGTCCCGCGCTTTTTGTTTTGATGGGATCCCCCACCTCTCGATGGTGGAAAACCGAGATACAATCCGGACTTAATGGGTACTACTCCATACCGCCCACGGCGATCTCCACCCGACGGTTGAGGCGCCGGCCGTTTTCCGTGGTGTTTGGAGCCGTCGGGTTGGATTTACCGAACCAGAGTGGGACGACCCGGAGGGGATCGATATTGTGCATCTGGGTCAGGTAATTGGCCACGGTGAGGGCACGGCCCTTGGATACCATCAGGTTCACCTCCTCGGACCCGATATTGTCGGTAAAGCCGCTGACCACCGCATAGGCGTTGGGATTTTCCTGGAGAAACATCGCCAGTTTGCCCAGGTCGTCTTTGAACACCGACTTTACATTGACCTTGTTGAAGTCAAAGAAAATATCGGGCACCTGGAAGCCGACGACCTCACTGACCGGGGTCAGCTTCACGTAGGAGGTGACCTGCACGGTGAACAGCGCGCCGGTGGTAAATTCCGGCCGGGTGAAGAAGGCCTGCATCGGAACAACCCGGGAACACGCGTTGATTTCGCTGACCGCCTGCACGATCCTGCGTTCCGTGCGTTCAACGGCAGAGCTGATCACATAAAAACACACATTATGATCACTGGCGATACTTTGGGCGATCTGTTTGGCACTTTTGGGACCCAGTACGCGCTGGGATCGGCCGTCGGTAAACAGAAACACCGCGGTTCTCCCTGAAAGCCCGGCCAGCACCGACCGCAGGTTGCTCATAGCGGCCTGGAGTCGGCCCGGTCCGCTGCCCCGTTCCGGCAGGGCATTGAGGGCCCGATCCATCTGGTCCCGATCGTACCGCTGCATCCCGTAGTAGGCCTTCCAGGGCGTATAGGTATACAGCCCGGCATTGAAACCCAGATCCGGGAGCAACTGGTTCCGCTCGATGAGCAGCTTCCGGGCGGCTTGGATCCTGGTCATATTGGTCCCTTTAAGCATGCTGTTGGTGGAACTGGAAGAATCGAACAGGATGACAAAATTGTCTGCCGTCTTGATAAAATCGACTTCCGTCAGAACCTCTTTTTCAATAACGTCGCGGGTGATGACACCGGCGGCCTGGACGGTCATCACGGATGCGCCGATAAGGACCAGGGATAAGGCCAGTGAGAGTAGTGATGCGCGCTTTTTCAAGCTCATGATTGCCCCCTTTTTAGATGTTCCTTTTAACATACCGGTTATTAGTCTGCACGGTTTCATTTGCAAACAATGTTGAAAGGAGGTCTCTTAAGTTTCACTACAATGGTCGGCCCGCGATTTTTAGCGTTTTTGAACGTTACCATAATTTTAGGAGGAGGTAACATTATGACGACTGAAGACCAGAAACAGGCCATCAAGAGAGTGCACCCTGGCGTTGAGAAAATGAAGAAAGCGCTTGCCGACGGTAAGTGCTCGCGGCGCGAATTTCTGCGCACAACCACTTTGCTGGGCGTATCCGCGTCGGCTGCCTACGGTATTGCATCCAAGATACTGGGCGAGAGTGTGTTGCCTGATTTCATTTCATCGGCCATGGCCGCCACGCAGAAAAAGGGCGGTTCCATAAAGTTTGGCATGCAGGTACAGGAAATGGCCGATCCAGCGACCTACTCATGGACCCAGAAGTCTATCGTTGCCCGACATATTGTCGAGTATTTAGTGGAAACGGGGCCTGATAACATCACCAGACCCGGTCTGGCAGAAAGCTGGGAGGCATCCGACGATCTGAAGACCTGGACGTTTCATCTTCGCAAAGGTATCAAGTGGTCTAACGGCGATGATTTCAATGCCGATGACGTGGTCTTTAACTTTACCCGCTGGCTCGACCCGAAAACCGGATCTTCTAACCTGGGACTGTTCGATGCCATGCTGGAGCAGACCGGCGAAAAAGATAAGAAGGGCAATCCGGTCAAGCGTATGATCAAGAACGCCGTGGTGAAAGTGGACGATCATACGGTCAGACTCAACCTGAACTCGCCGGTGCTGGCGATTCCCGAAAACCTTTACAATTATCCCACCGCTATCGTTCACCGCGATTTTGAGAAAGAGGGCGGGGATCTCTCCAAAAACCCGGTGGGTACCGGCCCCTATACCCTTACCCAGTTCAGGGTTGGTGAGCTGGCGGTATTGACAAAAAGAAAGGAACCCTACTGGGGCGGGGAGGTTTTTCTGGATGAAATTCGCTTTGTTGACCTGGGCGAAGATGCCGGCGCCTATCTGGCCGCAATCGCTTCACGACAGGTGGACGGCATCTATAATCTTGATCTGACAACGCTCGAAGCGGCCAAGAATATCCCCGGAATCAACATTGTCGAGATACCATCGACCCAAACCGGTGTTATTCGCATGAAGGTAAACAAGAAACCGTTTGACGATGTCCGCGTGCGCCAGGCGGTACAGAAAACCTGCGATGCTCAAAGACAGCTCGACATTGCCCATCGCGGCCTGGGTATTGTAGCGGAACACCATCATGTCGCCAAGATACACCCCGAATACTTTGCACTGCCCCCGTTCAAACAGGATATTAAAGGTGCCAAAAAACTGCTGGCCGAGGCCGGTTATCCGAATGGTATCGAAGTAACCTGCAACGTGGGCAATACCGAGGGTGTCTGGGAACAGGATTCGGTCGCCATACTCAAAGAAGATGCCGCCAAAGCCGGGATCAATATCAAAATGAATGTGATGCCGCAGGCGCAATATTGGGACGTATGGACCAAGGCGCCCTTGAGCCTCACCTCCTGGACCCACCGGCCGCTGGCCGTCATGGTGCTGGGCCTGGCTTACCGCACCGGTGTACCGTGGAATGAGTCCAGCTATGCCAACCCCGAGTTTGATGCCGCCCTGGTGGCAGCGGAATCGACCCTGGATGTTGAAAGACGCCGGGTCAAAATGGAGCAGGTAGAGAAGATTCTGCAGGATGACGCCGTTATGGTCCAGCCTTTTTTCCGGGCGGTATTTACAGCGGTGCGCGATAATGTCGTCGGTTTTGAAATGCATCCAACCCGATACTACCGTTTCCACAAGGTTTCTTTAGCATAGTTAAAACAGCGTGCATTTGGGCGCGGGGAGTGCTGCGGCGCTTCCCGCCCTTGAATCTCTCTTAAAAAAAGTCCACTGTATCAGGAGGCGTCAAATGGTCACCTTGGTGGTAAAGCGCATCGGATTCATGATTTTTACCATGATTGTCGTATCTCTGATTCTGTTTTTACTTCTAGAGACAGATCTTACGGGAGATCCGGCCGCCCGGGTGCTGGGCCAATTTGCCAACGAAGAGCAAAAAGAGCTATGGCGCGAGCAGCACGGGTACAATCAACCCGTTATGTTACGTTATGTGAAGTGGCTGGGAAATTTTGCGACCGGTAACCTGGGCGAGTCGATCCGTTTCAAAGGCCCGGTTGCTGACGTGATGTTGCCCCGGCTGTGGAACACCGTCATATTGGGATTTTGGACGTTTGCAGTGATGATCCCGCTATCATTGATCTTAGGTGTCTTGTCGGGAATGAAGGAGGGATCAAAGCTCGATCGATCGATATCGGTTTTCGGTATTATAACAACGTCCGTGCCGGAATTTGCCAGCGCGGTAATTTTCTCCGCCATCTTTGTATTTACCCTGAAATGGCTGCCGGGCACCAGCAGCATGTCGGGCGGGTTCGAGTTCAAACAGTTGATCCTGCCCGCTATGGTGTTGATCGTCTATGATTTTGGCTATGTCGCCCGCATGACCCGGGCATCTATGGCCGAGGTGATGACCTCCCAGTACATAAGAACAGCGGTGCTAAAGGGCCTGCCATACAGGTCGGTGATTTTGAAGCATGCGCTGCGCAACGCACTCATCGCCCCTTTCACCGTAATCATGCTGCAAATCAACTGGCTGTTGTCCGGAGTTATTGTCGTGGAATTTTTCTTCGCCTATAAGGGATTTGGGGCCCTGATCCTCGAGGCTTCACTGAATAACGATATCGCCCTTCTGGAAGCCTGCGCCATGGTGGCGGTATGTGTTGCCGTTACGACGCAAACCATTGCCGATATCGGGTATACCTTCCTCAATCCTCGCATCCGTTTTAGCTAAGGAGGCTTGATACTCATGACGACATCTGTAACCGAAATGCGCACAACCGGGTTTGGCCCCGCGCTCTGGCGCGCTCTGAAATCTTTTGGATTATTGCGGGAAAGCTGGGTCGGCATGGTGGGGGTGTTTCTGGTCGTATTCTGGGTGCTGGTTGCCATCTTTGCACCGTTGCTGGCACCGTTTGACCCCAACGCGTCTATTCAGCCGTTTGCCGGGCTGGGAGCAGTGTCGGCCAAAGGCGGCACATTCTGGCTGGGCACCGATCATATCGGGCGGGATATCCTCTCGCGCATTATTTGGGGTTCACGAACGGTATTGATCTATGCGCCCCTGGCTACCTTTTCGGCTTACTTCGTGGGTATTCTGATGGGACTTGCGGCCGGGTATCGCGGCGGCTGGGTGGATGATGTGCTGTCCCGCATTGCCGATATCATTCTCTCCTTTCCGGTGCTGGTGCTGTATATTATCATCATCGCAACGATCGGTGCATCCGGATTTAACATCATTATTGCGATTACCTTTGCCTCTTCTCCCGGGATCATGCGAATCGTGCGTGGATTGGTGCTGGACCTTCGCAATCGCGACTATGTGGCGGCGGCCCAGACCCGGGGCGAATCCGACTGGCGCGTGATGCTGGTCGAGATCTTGCCCAATGCCCGTGGCCCGCTTATTGTGGACGCCTGCCTGCGTCTGGGTTACGTTATTATCACTATCGGTGTGCTCGGTTTTCTCGGTCTGGGTCTGCCACCGCCGGATCCGGATTGGGGCGGCATGGTCAATGAAACACGGCAGATGGCCATGGCCTTTCCACACATGACGCTTTTTCCCTGCATCGCGATATCGACCTTGATCCTGGGATTTAATCTACTGGCGGACGGTCTGCGTGAAATCTCGTTGCGTGACTAGGAGGTAAACAACATATGAATCAAGATCAAACACCGGTGCTGGTCTGCAAAGATCTGTGCATCTCTTACTATACCCGTGCGGGAGAAATTCCGGCGGTGGTCGATTTTTCGCTGACGGTATTGCCCGGTGAGACGATCGGCATTGTGGGCGAATCGGGCTGCGGCAAGTCGACCGTCGCAATGGCGATCATGCAGTATATGGGCGCCAACGGCGGCATCAAGAGCGGCAGCATCACGTTTAAAGGCCGCGATTTGACCCAGCTGTCGGAAGATCAATTGCGTCGCATCCGAGGCTCGGAGATCGCGATGATTTACCAGGAGCCTTTTGCCTCCCTCAACCCAAGCCTCAAAATCAAGACCCAGCTCATGGAAGTGCCCCTGGCGCATGAAAACATTTCGAAAGATGAAGCGCGGCGAAGAGCGGTGGAGATGCTGTCTGATGTCAAGTTGCCGGATCCTGAGCGGTTGATGGAATCCTACCCGCACCAGTTGTCGGGTGGACAGCAACAACGGGTGGTTATCGCCATGGGGCTTTTATCTAATCCATCACTGTTGCTGCTGGATGAACCCACGACTGCGCTGGATGTTACCGTAGAGGCCGGCATCGTCAAGCTGGTGGCCGATATCAGCAAAAAGTACGGCACATCCCAGATCTATATCTCCCATAACCTGGGGTTGATTTTAGAAACCTGTGACCGGGTTTTCGTGATGTATTCCGGTGAAGTTGTGGAAGAAGGGACGATTGACTCGCTTTTTACCTGGCCAAGGCATCCTTACACACACGGCCTTTTTGCCTGTATCCCGCTGCCGACAGCAGATAAACATGCGGCACCGCTGAAACCGATCCGGGGTCAGCTGCCTTTGCCGTTCGAGAGACCCCGGGGCTGTTATTACCACCCGCGCTGTGATCATTTCAAACCCGGGCTGTGTGACCGTGAGCATATCAAAATGGAACATGTTGAAGACAGTGCCGCGGACCATCGCGTGCGATGTTTACGCTATAAAGAAATCGACCATCACCTTTTGAAACCGAGTGATGAAGTCAAAGAGCCGATAGCACTTGGCAAACGGGTTCTCAATGTAGACGGCATGAAAAAGTACTACGAGGTTCGCGACAGCTCACTGCGGGCTTTGTTTAGCGGCAAAAGAATTCGTTATGTAAAGGCCAATGAGGAGTTGAACTTTACTGCCCAGGAGGGTGAAACGGTAGCCATCGTCGGTGAATCCGGCTGTGGCAAATCAACCTTTGCCAAAGTGCTGATGGGATTGGAGTCAGGCACGGACGGCGAAGTGCGCCACAAAGGCAAAGACATATCGGAAGTGGCCGTCAGGGACCGCAGTGACAAACAGATCAGCTCGCTCCAGATGGTATTTCAAAATCCCTTTGATACCTTGAATCCAAGTCACGGCGTTGGCGGTCAGCTATCACGGGTTATCAAGAAATTCGGAGGAGAAACGGATAAGAAGAAAATATTCGAGCGGGTGATGACCCTTCTGGATACGGTCAAACTGCCGAGGGATTTTTATTACAGAAAACCAAGGCAGTTGTCCGGTGGACAGAAGCAGCGGGTCGGTATCGCCCGGGCATTTGCCGGAAACCCGAGTATGGTCATCGCAGATGAACCGATTTCCGCGCTGGACGTCTCGGTTGCGGCGGCGGTGACGGAGCTGTTGACGGATATTCAGCGCGAACATAAAACCACGCTGCTGTTCATAAGCCATGATCTGAGTGTGGTGCGTTACCTGGCGGATCGTATTGTTGTCATGTATCTCGGACATATTCTTGAAAGGGGAACGACGGAGCAGGTCTTCGACCCGCCCTATCATCCCTACACGGAGGCGTTGTTGTCCGCGGTGCCAATTGCCGACCCCGAAGTGACCAAGCGTGAAATTGTGCTGGAAGGAAACCTGCCCAGTGCAATGAACCCGCCCAAGGGCTGCCCATTTTGTACCCGCTGCCACAGGAGAATCGGCGAAATTTGTGACATCGAGATGCCACCCGATCGAGAGGTTGTCGATCGGCACGTTATCAAGTGCCATATACCGATCGAAGAGTTGAGCAAGATTGGGCCGGTCATCATCGTGCCGGATGAGTCCGAACGTATTCACGCGACAAAATCAGAATGAGCGTCCAAAACATGCAATTGCAGCGTTCAATGGCCTTGTTGGGGAAAGACACCGTTGATCTGCTTTTGCATGTCCATGGGGATAGTTTGTGGATCCCGTCATCCACAAGGCCGCATAAATGAAAGCCGGCGGGCCACCCGGCCTGCCCCCGTGAAACTAAAGACCGGGGCTTTAGACCCGTTCGAATTGGACGCGATTTGTTTTGCCAGAAGCAAGATCTGCTCCGTGCGGACACGCAATCTTCCCCCCATGGCCGGCACGGAAGGCACGCTTTCCCATACCCCTGAACCCGAATCACCTCCCCTTGACAGTCATAACGTGAAAGCCGATAACGTACCCCCGGAATGCGCTGCTGCCATCGATCGTTCGCGTTGATGTTCGGAACGATTTTACTGGTAAATCCTGTATTCTGGTCTATACTGAATGCTGCCGGACAGGAGACCCTATTAAATTTGAAAGGGACGTTATTGGACCCATGAGAATGCTCGGAAAGATTCTTGATATCGATTTAGCCGCGAATACGTGGAAGCTTGCTGAATATCCACAAGACCTGGCCAGAACGTATCTTGGCGGACGCGGCTTGAATGTTCATTTTCTGTATGAACATTTGCCGGTCAATATTGACCCGCTGGGTCCCAAAAATCTTCTTGTTCTATCCTGCGGGTTGCTGACCGGAACGGCGGTGCCGTCATCTGCAAGGCTCCATATCAATGCCCTCTCTCCGCTCACCGGACTTTTGGGTAGTTCCAATATTGGCGGCGATTTCGGCGCCCAGCTCCGCTCGAACGGCATTCAAAGCGTAATCGTCCGGGGAAGGTCTGCCAAACCGGTGTGTCTGTACATTGATGGCGACTCGATTCAAGTCCGCGATGCCGAACCCCTGTGGGGCCTGGACACATGGGAGACCCAGGACCGGCTCAAAGCGGAGGTGGGCAGCAGCAAAATCAAAGTGTTGACGATCGGACCAGGGGGTGAAAACGGTGCTTTATTTGGCTGCATTATGTCTGATCGGGATCATGCGGCCGGGCGTACCGGCATGGGTACCGTCATGGGATCTAAAAATTTGAAAGCCATTGTGGTCAAAAAGAAACGCCAAAAATCACTGTTTCCTTCAAGTGGCAAATTGCATGCGACGATTCAACGATATTTCCGGCAAATAATGGAATCCCCCCATTACAAGGGGATTTCAAAACACGGTGGCGCCGGCTTCGTGAAATGGGCTGACCAGTTGGGCATTTTAGCAACGCGCAATTATAGGGAAAACACCTTCGAGGCTGCAGAGCGCATCGAAGGTCACAATTTACAAGACAATATCACCCGCAGACGCAGCTGCCCTCGCTGCCCGGTTCAATGCAAGGCGGATCTTGAATTTTCCCGGGGTAAATTTAAGGGGATGCAGGCTGTTCGGCCCGAATTCGAACCCATGCTTTCTTTGGGGTCCAAGTGTGGTTTGGACGACCTGGACACGTTGGTTTTTCTCGATAACTTGTGTTCCCGGCTTGGGCTCGATTGTATCTCTGCTGGCAATTCGATCGCCTTTGCCATGGATCTTTTCGAGCGCGGCATCCTTTCAATGCAAGATACCGAGGGGCTCGATCTTACCTGGGGAAACGGCGATGTAATGGAAACATTGATCCGGCAGATGGCCGCTGGTAAGGGCTTTGGCAAGATACTTGCTATGGGTGTGCGCCGGGCCAGTCAAGTGATCGGACGCGGTTCGGATCAGTATGCACCGCATGTAAAAGGTCTTGAACTGGCCGGTTATCATCCGAACAATATTATGGGGACAGCACTGGGGTATGCGGTTGCCAGCCGGGGGGCGGATTTTAACGACGTCTTTGCCACGCTGGAGTATAAGTGGCTGCCGGACAAACAGCATGAAGCGTCTGCCACACCCCAAGCGCCGAATCTCCATTCGATCCATGGTAAGGCCGAGCTGGTCAGAAAGTCGATGATTATCGGAACGGTGCTAGACAGTCTCGGTTTGTGCAAGGTCCCGATTTTGTGTCTTATCTGCGCTTACGACCTGGTCAATGAAGCGGAGTTGACTGCCGCAATCACCGGCTGGCCGGTGGATGCACCGTCGCTTTTTACCAGCGGCGAAAGAATCGTCAATATGGAAAGACTTTTCAACGTAAGACACGGCGGCAGCGCAGCCGATGATCGGCTTCCGAATATGTTTTTTGAAAAAGACTATAATGCCGGCAAGCAACCTTCCAAGCCCCAGGCCTGGATGGAGCCGATGATTCATGAATTCTATACCATCATGGGTTGGGATAATCAGGGTCATCCGGGTACAGAGAAATTGATGGAATTGGGCATTTTTGCGCCCCAATACGATAATGACTCGGCCGCATAATGGATTACCAGCCGGTCTCAATTTTCAGAAAGGACGAATTGCGTGACCACCACCAGCTCCCCTTTTTATCCAACATTGTCTTTTCTTTCCGACCAAGACAAAAAAGGTATCCATCAAGCGGTGCTGACCATCCTGTCTGAGATTGGAATGAAAATATTCCATGATGATGCACTGGCTCTGTTACAGGCAGCCGGCTGTACGATCGACGGCGATGGAATCGCAAAAATACCCGCAGAGCTGGTTCAACAGGCGATCGAAAGTGCACCGAACAACATAGCGGTTTACGATCGGACCGGCCGGAATGTCATGGACCTCGGTGAACGGCGCTCCTATTTTGGAACCGGCTCTGATCTTATCTATTCTCTTGATTCTGAAACCATGCAGCGGCATCCATGCCTGCTCGAAGATGTCAGCCGTGCGGCCAAAGTGGTCGATGCTTTGCCCAACATCGATTTTGTCATGTCCTTTGCCCATCCTTCAGACCAGCCGCCCGAGCTGGCCTATCTACTGAGCTTTCACGCCATGACGGTCCATTCCACCAAACCGATTGTCTCTACAGCAAAAGATCGTGAAGATTTGAGCGAAATGTACGAAATCGCCCGGATTTTGCGAAACGGAAAAGATGAGCTGCGATCCAAACCTTATTTGCTTCACTACACCGAGCCGATCAGTCCGTTAAAACATCCTTTTGAAAGTGTTGACAAGCTTATCTACTGTGCCAAAAAATCGATTCCGGTCGTATATTCGCCGGCACCCATTTCCGGTTCCACTGCCCCGCTGACCATCGCCGGTCACATCGCCCAGGGGCTGGCCGAGTGTTTTTGCGGGCTGGTAATCCACCAGTTGAAAGCCAGGGGTGCACCATTTTTGATGGGAACAGGCCCTGCCGTATTGGACATGGCAACCGTCCAGTGCTCTTACAATGCACCGGAATATCTGCTGGGCTATCAGGCGATCGTCGAAATGAGCCACTTCTACAATCTTCCCAACTGGGGCTATGCCGGTATCAGCGATTCTCAAATTCCGGACGGACAGGCCACATTTGAAGCCGGTTTGCTGACCTTCATATCAACTATGGCCGGATCCAATTTGAATCATGACGTTGGATATCTGGATTTCGGACGCACCGGCAGCCTGGAGATGATCGTCATTTTAGATGAAATGATCGATCAAATCCGACGGCTGTATCAGGGTGTCCCGGTCAATGCGGAGATGCTGGCGTTGGATGTCATCGGCGAGGTCGGCAGTGAAGGCAATTTCCTCGTGCATGAGCACACATTAAAACACCTGCGCAGCACCCAGTGGCGACCGACGTTGATCAGTCGCATGGATCACCCCAATTGGCTCTCCTCCGGCGCTACCACGCTTCTGGAACGGGCCCGACAGCGCCTGCATCAAATCCTGGAATCCCACGAACCCGTGGCGGTCCCCGATGACCAGGTGGCGAAAATTCAGAATCGGATCGACTCCTTTGCCCCCAATTAAGCAAGAAAACCAACCGGAAGACATGCATGCGGCCCTCAGATTGTCGCAGCTCAGATCCAATCAAAACAGGGGTACGGTAGTAAAATTGGTATAGATCCACTTCCAATAAACTCTCCCCCACTTCATCATTGTTCTGATTGTCAAATATAGTGTTTGAATAATTAACGCATGGCAGAAGGTTACACAGAAAAAACAATATCTTATCTATATGTCGAAGGAAAATTTTTGAGAACGACTCTGAATGAGAGGACAATCCGAGGAAAGTTGAGATGGACGCGAATCAACAGATAGCCCGTTTTGTGTCGCAAATCCGATGGACAGAGCTGCCCGCCAAGGTGCAGGAGAAAGCTCGCATGTGTTTCATAGACAACCTGGGTGCTACAATAGCCGGCATAAAAACGAGAGTCAGTCAAATCTGCGCCGACTACGCCCAGGCCACATGGGCCTCTGACGCCGCCACAATCCTGCTGCACGGTAAACGCTCATCCCCTGCTGGCGCGGCATTTGCCAATGCTGCTGCCGCTAACGGGATCGATAGCGACGACAGTGTAAGATACGCATGGGGGCATGGGGGCGCACAGATCTTCCCGGTAGCCCTTGCTGTGGCGGAGGGCCTGGATCTTGGCGGCGCACAGTTACTGGCCGCTACGGTGGCAGGTTATGAAGTGGCCCACCGCATTGGGGGCTGCTGGCATGAACATCACCGCGAGTACCAGGCGTGTGGATCCTGGGGCTCGGTGGCCAGTGCCGCGGTAGCCGCCAATTTGATGGGGCTGAGGCCCGCGCAGACATCTCATGCGTTGGGCATAGCCGAGTATCATGCGCCGAATGCACCCATGATGAGGGATGTCGATCACCCTGCAATGGTCAAGCATGCCATTCCATGGGGGAGTATGACGGGTGTTACGGCCGCCGAACTGGCTTTCCGTGGTTTTACCGGGATTCCATTGCTCCTCGGCGAAGAGCGGTATCATCACTGGGTTATGGACATCGGTGAGCGATACCTCATGCTTGATGGCGTCAGCTGGAAAATGAAAGGATATGCCTGTTGCGGATGGGCCCATGCCGGTGCTGAAGGCGCCCGGGAACTGGTTGTGAATCATGGGATCTCCCTGGAGGAGATTGAGCGTATCGTTGTGGATGCGTTTAATGAAACCGTTCTCCTAGGAACCCGGTTGCCTTCAAATACGGAAGAGGCCCAGTTCAATCTTGCCTGGCCGGTGGCGGCCATGCTGGTGGATGGAGAAATCGGTCCCAATCAAACCGGGGAACACCGCCTCAAGGATCCCATCATTCGGGATCTTGCCCGAAAGGTCGAGGTCGTCGAGTCCGAAGAACTCAACGAACTGTGCCGGCTGCACGCCAAAGGAGATCCACGGGGTCGTTTCGCCAGTGTTGTAACCATAAAACTGAAGGACGGGCGCGAGTATTGCTCAGGGATGAAAGATGGCGGTATGAAGTTCCCTGCACCTGAGTGGACACGGGAAATGATGGCTGAAAAGTTTCGCTGGCTGGCGACAGCGGTATTGGACAGTACCGTGATTGATGAACTGCTGGATATGGCCTGGCATCTCGACGAGCTAAACCAGATCAAAGAACTGACCGGCAGGTTGAGCTAATAAAATCGTTCCACGTCATCTTGCCAGGTTTCCAACCCGATGGTGTCGCTTCCGCCCCCTTCGTATCTCTGACCAATTGAAAAGCATGCAGTTGGCGAAATGTTTCATTGACGTTGCGCCCCACCGGTGGGGTCAGTACTTCATATCCCTGAAGTGCACCCTCAGGGTCGATAATAAAACGGCCCCGTGTTTCCACTCCCGCGTCTTCATCAAATACCCCATAGGCTTTTCCAACACGGCCGCCCGCATCAGAAAGCATCGGAAATGGGACACCGCCATCGACCATCTTGGATAGTTCTTTATCATCCCACATTTTATGCACAAACACGCTGTCTATGCTCATGGAAAGAATCTGAACACCGAGCTTTTGAAATTCTGAATATTTTTCGGCAACTGCCGAAATTTCTGTAGCTCAAACAAATGTAAAATCTCCAGGATAAAAGCACAGCAACACCGCAATAAACGGCGAACTACAGAACCAATGAGGCGATGTGACGAGTTTGAGACAGTTCAATGCTCGAGATTTCTTGCGCGTGTCACAAATCTGGCTGGAGTTGAGTAATACCAATTCCATTGACGATCCGTTTCTTGACATGAAAATATCGTTCAGATAATACGCGACCCATGTGAAAGAAAATAAAATTGGCAGCTCATCTCAAATGGAAAGTGCCAACCATACGCAATGGCTCAATATGCGAGGGATGCAAACAATGGACAACACCTATGACGTTTTGATTATCGGCGCCGGCATCATCGGTTGCTGTACGGCGTTTGAATTGAGCAAGATGGGATATAAAACCCTCAACATGGATAAGCTGCCGGCTGCCGGTTATGGCTCAACCAGCAATTCCTGCGCCATTGTCCGGTTTCACTATTCCACCCCGGACGGTGTCGCCATGGCCAGAGAGGGGTACTTCTACTGGTTGGACTGGCCCAAATACCTGGAAACCCGCGACGACAGGGGGCTGGCCGTTTACAGAAACACAGGTGCGCTGGTTGTCAAAACCGAAACCAATAAATACCTCAAACACGTAATGGCTTCGCTGGATGCCCTGGGCATCGGGTACGTGGAGGTGGATCCGGCAGATATGGTTAAGTTCGTGCCCAATGCCGACATCCGATCCTATTTTCCATGCCGGACCATGGACGACCCCGCCTTTGGCCAGCCCGGTGCGGACACCATTAAAGGGGCCATCTGGATACCGGAATCCGGTTATGTGTCCGACCCGCAGCTGTCGACCCACAATGTGCAGGTGGCCGCGGAAGCCAAAGGCGCTGCGTTTTGTTTCAATGCCGAAGTCGTCGAAATTCTGAAGCGAAAGGGGCGCATCTCCGGGGTTACGCTCAAAGACCAGGGTGCGGTCTTCGCACCGGTGGTGCTCAATGCCGCGGGACCTCATTCGCATATGATCAACGCCATGGCGGGCGTGTTGGAAGGGATGAATATCCGGACGAGGCCGCTGAAACAGGAAGTGTGCCACGTGCCGGCTCCCAAGGGGGTCGACTGGGAGCGGGACGGCTTTCTGCTCTCTGACGGCGACATCGGGTGCTATTCCCGCCCGGAGGTGGGCAACCACATCCTGATCGGATCGGAAGATCCCCCCTGTGACCAGCTTGAATGGATCGACGACCCGGATGACTATAGCAAAAATTTCAGCCGCCAATGGACCACACAGGTTCTCAGGGAAGCGCAGCGCATCCCCGGGCTTCCGGTCCCCAACCAGCCCCAGGGCATCGTTGATCTTTACGATGTCACCGACGACTGGCTGCCCATCTACGATACATCCGACCTTCCCGGCTTCTACCTGGCGGTCGGCACCTCCGGCAACCAGTACAAGAACGCTCCGGTGGTGGGCAAACTGATGGCCGAGCTGATCCATACCTGCGAAAACGGTCAGGATCATGACAGCAACCCCTATCAGTTTTTTATGGCCTACACCAAGCGAACCTGCGACGTCGGCTTTTTCTCCCGTCGCAGGAAGATCAATCCCGAATCGAGTTTTTCGGTGATCGGCTAGGTTGATATAAAATCTCCAAAAGCTTCCGGATTCGGAAGCGTTATCTCATCACTGCAGGGGAGATGGCGATGGATCGGATGCAGGTGTTTTCGCGAAACGAAATCAATCAAATCCACAATGCATCGATGGAGATTTTGGCCGAGACCGGCCTGCGGTTTAATTCCGGTGAAACAATCGATATTTTCGAAAAGCACGGCTTCAAGCGGGACGGAACGAAGGTATATATCACCGAAAGGGATGTGCAGGAAGCGCTGCAAACCACGCCGTCGCGTTTCGAGGTCCGTGCGCGCAATTCAGCATACAATGTCGATATCGGTGAAGAAAACTTCGTACTGCTGCCCACCGCAGGAGCGCCATACGTGGTGACCTTTCCCGGTGAAAGACGGCCGGCGACCCTCGATGACTACCATACGTGCTGCAAGCTGGTCCAAACCTCCGATCAGCTCGATATGGTCGGCCATAAAATGGTCGAACCGATGGATCTTGATCCGCAGACCGCGCATCTGGACATGATTTTCGCCAGCATGGTGCTGTGCGACAAGGCATATCTGGGCACCGCAGCGACCCGGCAGGCAACCACCGACAGCATCGAAATGGCGGCGATCGCGTGGGGAGGAGAAGAAAACCTGAGGCGGCAGCCGGTCATGGCTGCCATCATTACCGCCTCATCACCGCTCAAATATGCCGCCGAAGAGTCCGAGTCGATCATCGACATGGCCCGTCTGAGACAACCGGTGGTAATTACCAACCTGGTGATGGCCGGATCCAGCGGCCCCATATCGCTTCCGGGGCTGCTCGCCCTGGCCAATGCGGAGATTCTGGCCGGTCTGGTGCTCGCACAGCTGGTAGGACCCGGAACGCCGGTGGTGTACGGTTCCATCTCCGCTCCGGCCGATATGCGCACGGTCATATCGGCGGTGGGGGCGCCCGAAGCGGTGGCATTGTCCTCGGCCAGCATTCAGCTGGCCCGGTTCTATCATCTGCCCTGTCGAACCGGTGGGATGCTGACCAACGCCCACGTTCCCGATGCCCAGGCAGCGGCCGAGGGGGTGCTGATGATGAGCACGGCCGTGCGCAGCGGGGCCAATTTCATCCTGCAGGCTTGCGGACAGCTGGGCTCCTACATATCGATGAGCTTTGAAAAATGGCTGTTTGACGAAGAGGTGTGCCGCATGCTGCGAAGGGTGCTGACCGCCATGCAGATCACCGTCGATACCATCGATATCGACACCATCAAAAGTGTCGGCAGCGACGGCAACTACCTGACCCATCCCACCACCTTCACCCATTGCCGGAATCTGTACCGGCCCCTGCTGTTTACCCGCGATGACTATAAAGACTGGTACGACAACGGGGCCAAGCAGGTGTTTGAAGCGGCGTTCGAATTGCTGCCCAAGCGACTGGAAGAATACACCAAACCGTCGATCGATGCCGGTCTGGAGCAAGCCCTGCGCGAGTATGTCAGCCGGCGAAAAAAGTCGCTATCCTCCTGACGATTCCGCTTTTTCCAACGCAGCGACCCCTTTTTCGCGAATGGACCGGATCGCAGCCAGGGTCTTGTCCGGCAGCGCGGGCGCTTCATGGGTCTCTAAGATACCCTGAAGTTTTTCATCGATCCGGGCCGCCATATCCTTGGCGCCCGTGCTTTCCCATTCCACATAGGCCACGTGCGTCATCAGAGATGGGTGCCAGAGCTCGTTTTTAAAATGGCGGTAGGTATGCTCGTCTTCGAGAAAATGTCCGCCGGGTCCGATCTTTTCGATCACCTCGCGTGCCAGGGTTTCCCGGTTGACTTCCATCCCGCGGATAAACCGCTTGGTCATGGCGATATTTTCGTCTCCCAGAACCAGCTGGTGCGCGGAGCAGACCATTCCGTTGTCCATGTAGCCCACATCGTGAATCAGATTGAGACCGCCCAGCCCCTGGGCCAGGATCGAAAAGGCGGACTCGGCGCCGGCCTGGGCATCGATCGTTTTCGCGTCGGTTGCCCCGGCCAGGCCCCAGGTGGGCAGCCCGAAGGATTGGGCCACCTCCGCCTGGGCGCTGAGGGCAAGACTCATTTCCGGTGCGGCCATGGTCAACAGGCCGACGGCCATATCGAAGATCCCGAAATTACACCCCAGGCTGCAGGGGCATCCCGGCTTGCGCAGCTGGGCCAGCACCAGGCACATCAGCGCCTCGGCCGTACCCTGCACAACGGCGCCGGCCAGCGTCACGGGTCCGGTGGCACCCGGTTGGATGGTAGGACCTTGCATTTGGGGCAAATTCAGATCGGCGCACACAAACAGGCGAGCGATGACATCCGCCGGCAGCACCAGCGGAGAAATCGGCTCGGGATAAAAAATAAGAAACGGTTTTTGTTGCAGGTTCTCCAGCCCGCCGGCCACCTCGGCCGCCATCTCATAGACCAGCTCGACGCCCCGGGGAGTATAGCCGATGAACACCATCGGTTTGGTGGTGTGGGTAACGACGGCCTCGAATTCGTACAGGTCGGCCGATTCGGGCAGCACATCCTGGGACGAGCCCATGGGCATCACCCAGTCGATATTCGGCAGGGCGTCGGCCACCTTGGCTCCGATGGCGATGTCGGCCACGCGGGTGGGATGAATTTCTCCGGTCACTGCATCCTTGGTTTTGGGGCTGGCCGTCGAGGTGCCGTAGTAACTTTTGCGGCCCTCCACCTCCATGGCCCGATTGCCGTCGCGATCATAAATAGTCCAACCTTTGGGTGCCGAACCGAGGCAGGCGGTCACCACGTGCTCCGGAACCCGCACGCTTTCTCCCTTGACCAATGCGCCGGCCTGTTTGAGCATTTTGCGGGCACCTTCGTGATAAACGGTAAAGCCCGCCGTGGACATGACATCGAAAGCGGCCCGCTTGATTTCCGCGACCTGGTCATCGCTGAGAACCCGAAACCCCACCGATTGTTTTTCCACCGCCCCGGTCTGGATCATGTTGCCTCCTCATGGAATACGGGTTGCATTCGCTTTAACGGGTTCGCTATTACGTATGCTGAGATTTGTTGCAAATACCTGTCAGATGGTTCTGGCTTCTGCCATTGACATCGGGCGGATGATGCAGTGATTGAAACCGGGCGGTCCCGGCGAATCGGTGCAGCGTGAAAAGGGTCGAATTCAAAAGACGCATCACTGCCCCTGTCCCCTGAACACCAACGGGCCAACTTTTGGGGCAGAACGGCAAATCGAGATGCAGGTACGGACTTTGTCACCAGGTTTTCTGTAGCACAGCCCAAAGGAGGTGAGCAATGCTTTATCAGCAGCGTGACATGGGTATCAATCGGATGAAAACGCGCAAGCAGCAATGCTGCTACGGGATGGGCCTGGGAATCATCGTCCTCGACGATGCCTACCCCGGTTTTCCCGGTGATGTGCGCAACGCCAGCGCGTTTCCGTATCCGATCCAGTACGAAATTGCCGAGGGCGTGGACAACTACACCCTGGTTTGGGAGCGGGACAAAAGCCCTTGCCTGGAGCCGATTCGGCGTGCAGCCAGAAAGCTGGAGAAAATGGGCTGCCGGGCCATCGCCGCCGAATGCGGTTATTTCGCCTATTTTCAAAAAGAGATCGCCGGGGCGGTGGACGTGCCGGTATTCATGTCGAGCCTGCTCCAGGTGCCCTTTATCCAGCAGCTGATCGGTCCAAAAAAGGACGTGGGCATCGTGTGCGCCCAAAAACGCTTCCTGACCGATGATCATTTGCGCAATGTGGGCATCGACCTGAACAGCAATTTCGTTATAGCCGGGGCGCAGGATGAATACGGCTGCCCTGAATTCGACAAGTTGTGGGATCATGAAAAGCGGCCCGAACGGCCGGAAGCAGATTATGACAAGGCTGAAAAGGACATGATCCGAATATGCGTCGAATTCTGTCAGACCCATCCCGGCCTCGCCGCGATCATGCTGGAGTGCACCGGCATGCAGCCCTTTGCCCGGGCGATTCAGCAGGCGGTCGATCTGCCGGTATTCAGCTGGGGGACACTGCTCGATTATGCCTACTCGGTCGTGGCGCACCGGGATTACTACGGTCACATATAGACCGGAAGGCAGCGCCACGGACTGCCGTCATGGGTGGCCAATCTATATCTCCGGGGGGGGGTAGCGGATCCTATCTTTTTGTGTGCTGCGGGGATCTTGGGGGAATTTTGGGGAATATCTATCCGTGCGGTTCAACCGGTTTCTGTGGTTCCATCACTCGGTCATCAATGGCCGCAGCTGGTATTCGACAACCACTTCATCAGACCGTTGATTCGAATAGGAGTCATGTCGAATCCAGAGAAGTACTTTTTGATTGGATCTAACATCTTCCCAGGAAGCAAATAGGAGCCGTACAGCAGGTTCAATTGGTTTTTTACTGCCGCCAATATCCTGCCAATTTCTCTGGCAGGTCTCAAAAGGCGATATCCAGCCTCTTCCGTTGAAATACCTGTCATAAAATTCGAGCACTTCCGCAGCCGGATGCACCGCCTGGACGCGATAGTTTACCGTTACGGTTTGATTGGCCGGATCCAACGACCGGCTCACATGATATCCTTCGGTAAAGATCGGAATGTCGGCAGCAGGCGCAGGTGTTACCTCTGTGCTGTTTGCGATGCACATGCTGAGGTGAATGCAGAGCAGTTGAATCCATATCGAAAAAGTTTTGGATCGGGATCTCATTTCACTTTACCGTTTATTGATCGAATATTTATCCTTAATACCAAGTTTTCAATTTGCAGGGTTTGCGTATACCCGACAACGACCAAACTCATCCGTATGTGCGACCTCCTGCCGGTAGGCTTATATCACAAGCAGCTTGACCAAATCAGCAGCAGAGCGGTTCTCCAGCGCCTCGATGATATCGATAATCTGCGCATTAATTCGTAATCGGTCCACATCGGACGAAGTCACGCAGTGTAATCCGCCGCATGTCGTTAACCCAATCGACGTGTCCGTTCAAAAGGCGTTGCGTTGCTTCGCAACGCTCGGTGGGTTATACCCCAAGGGTACTTCCTTCGGGCGCGCAAAAACGCTAACCCACCCTACATTCTATAGCCCTACGCGCCCTTCGGAAATAAGCCAGTCACCCCGGCAATGACCATTTGCGTACCAATGGTCGCTAGTATCAGCCCCATGAGGCGGGTGATGGCGTTGACGGCATTTACACCAAGGTATTTGATCATTCGATCACCGGATAGAAAAAAGAAGTACGTGATCAAACACAGCACCGCAAACGCTACTATCGTGACGACAATTGGAGCCGTGCCACTCCCAGAGGCAAAGTTCATTGCGGCGGCGATCGTACCCGGGCCGGCAAGTATGGGGATGGCCAGCGGCGAGACGGCGACGGCAATCTCGGCGTCACGGCTCTTCTGCAGGTCGCTATCGCTCGGCTTATGGACGCTTGATTGCGAACCCTGCAACATCTGAACACCAATCAAAAAGATTAAAATTCCGCCGGTAATGCGAAAGGCGGGGAGCGTGATACCGAACAACTCAAAGATGAGCTTTCCCAGGACGGCGACGATCGCAATGATCACAAAGGTCATTAGCAGCGCATTGCGCGCCACCGTTTTCTTAGTGGCCACATCGTCTCCGGTGGTGAGTCCAATAAAGATCGAGGTATTCGCAATCGGGTTCATGATGGCAAAAAAGCCCATGAACACCGTCGCCGCATGTATGAGTAGGCTACCCGTTTGGTGATCCATTCACCGTTCCTCTTATTCAAGTCAAAACCAAAATAGCCAAACACATCATCCAAGATCGCGGGATCGTTCCGCTCACTTCCCTGATTCGTTAGCCGGGAATGCGAGTCGGCTCAAGGTTCGCCTGCCCCAGCAGACTGTCCACAGACCCGGGTCCGGGAAGGCTGCAGTTATACACGCCAACCGCACAACGCCGCACCGAGCGCCGCGCCACCCCGGCAACGCTCACCGGTGTGAGCGGTCGCCCGACTATGGCCTCGGCAGTCAGCACCAAACGCTGAGCCTCGGGGATAGAAAACCGCTCTCCAATCTCAGATCCGAGGGTCATGAAGATCCCGGCAATCACAACGACACCTAATATTTTTAACGGTTTCATTTTACGTCTCCTTTCACGAAATGATCCGGCAAATCATCTGCACCCTTTAAATCCTTCAGTTCGACCTTCTCGGCTTTGGTTGAATTCTTGAAACCAAAATCGGTCGCTGCCACCTCGCCGCCCGTCTTCCAATTTCTGATCTGAATGGTGTATTGCGGCATGCTGTCAAGGTGCTTGGAAGTGATGACATATCGGCACGGATATGGGCGCTTGCCTTGGGCAATCCAGATCTGCCAATCAACATCCTTGGTTCGAAAACCAAGGTAATCGCTCTCAATGCCGCCGACCACACCGCTGCCAAGGTCTTTTACGTCAACGACATCGCGCATCAGCTCATTGTAGGCATTCGACAACAGCAGATCCGCGGCAGGCAGCGGCCGCTGGTAGGTATCCTTCAATTCGTCGATAAGGTGATCGATCGTGCCTGGCACCTCAATCTGCGTGTAGAGATTGAGGTTCTTGCCCAGCAGGGTCAGCAATTTCCCGTCAAAATACATGTCGACATCCGCAAATCCCCCGGCGCGGGTAACCTGGATCTTGTCGGGCCGGTTGAGTGTAAGGGTGCCTGAACTCGCCAGGGCGAGTTTCTGTTCATCGTATGTGACGACCTCAAGGGTGGCGTCGAATTCAAACGAGATGGACTTCTGCGCCGCCATGTAATCGGACATGGCCTTGAGGATCCGCTTGGCATCCGCCTCAGCAGCCCTGGCCCCCGCGGACGTTCCCGATACGATTATCAGGGAAAGCGCCAGGGCGGACAACCAGCGCACGACCAATATTAGTGAATCGAGACTTGTCTTGTTCATCTGGGTGTACCTCCTAATAATTAAGATTTCAGGTGTCAGCCCTGCCGCTGGTCACCGAGGCGCCCCGTTTGATCCGAAAGGTGGATGTGGCCTAACGAGTCTCCTACGGGGTTTCGGGTTTCAGTTGGGCCATAACCAACTGGTTTTTTACTGAAACCCGAAACCTGAAACCTTTTGCGCCGAAGCGTCCGTTTCACATAACCCGGATATTTCATGAAAGCTTTTCTACTGGCGAAACTCTGGCGTCGTTTCCGCAGCCTGGTGTGCTCCTCGAGTCGTTCGGCTTCAGTCAAGGTCGGCGGCTACGGCCAGCATGACAGTGAACACATCTCTATAAGCTACCGGTCGAGGTAAACTCGCCTGGTGATTTTGTGGACCTCATAACGCTGGTCAGGGCTGCCGAGATAGTAACTGAGATCAACGGTGATGTCAGCCGATTTGACACCCTTGGGAAGAACGAATTCTATGGATTCTGTCTTTGTCTGGTAGGGCTGGATGCTGGTATCGCGAATATTCGCGACCTTGATCTGAGCCCCGTAAACTTGCTTCGAATTTTTTTCGTTGGTTGCCTGGGGATGATAATGTCGCGTCTGGATGCCGATTTCTTTTCCGTCCGGTGTCCTTGCGGTCACTTCCAGGACCACTCGATTGTGGGACGGTCACCCGTCGGGAATCCGATGTCCGGCAGTTGAGGCGACCTTCGTGTTCACGATGACCTTCGGCACATAGGTCTTGGCGTTCTCGAGCCACTCGTAGCCGAGGGTCTGGACATCGAGTGAAAGCGCTTCCTGCAGGAGTTTCGTTGTGTGCGGGATATCATCCCAGTTCGGCGCAATCAGATGATCCGCCAGGCCGTCAATTGGCTTCATGTGGCATTCCTGGCAAGTCTGGGAGCCGCCGGCGGGAATGTAGGCATGCAGGTAGCTGCCATAGAGGTTCGCACACTGCACCGGGTTTTCGAACTCGAGGTTCGGCCCTAGGCCGTGGCACTGTCCGCACATAAGCGAGTGTTGCATAACGGCACTCTTCTTCACTTTCTCAAAGACCTCATCTTCGTGAGCATCCATTTCGTTGATACCGTAAAGTGTAGCCGGGTCCGGTTTTCCCTCCTCGAGCCGGTGGATGATCGCCTTTTCGTTGTGGCAGACGATGCAGGTAATCTGAAGCTTGGCGATCTTGGCCTTGTCCTGCGCAATGATGGCTTCGGTGAACTCAACCGCCACGGAATCTTCAGCATGGGTCAAGGCCTGCGGCAGGTGGCACTTGAAGCACGGATAGGTCTTGAGTGTCGCCTGCTTCGGATCGGGAGGCGAAAAAGGCGTTGCGCCGGGTGTAGCCAGCAACGTCATATTCAGGGTGCCCGGGGTTCCCATCATAGGGCGCGCGTGTTGGGACTTCTCCCACTGCGCATAGATGACATCATGGCATTCCGCGCAACGCGAAGAGTCGAACATAGCGGCCAGTTCGTCTATTGTCTGAGCTTTCTGAGCAAACGCCGGCAGCGGAAACGCAATACAAAGGATAATGCTGAGTAATTTAAACAAATTCATAATCACTCCTCCATTTTCCACGTGTTGTGCTGGTCCAGCTCTTCCTGCTTAACCCGGACATTGCACCAAATGGAGGCTTTTATGGCCAAGCGCACACCTTAATTTATTCAAACAGATGTGTGATCCCGCTCAGCGGGAGGCACTTCGAGGTGAAGCTGTAGTAAATCTACCGCGAACCTCGAATAACGCCGGCCATCAAAGTCTCCGTTTGGCCCAAAGGGTGAAATCTTTTCAGGCTGTTCTGCAAATCTTGAACATGACAAATTGCATTCTCCCTGAAGAGGCCCACATTTACAGTAACACCCCTATTTTTCTTCTTTTTAGCCAATTGCTGAAAAGATTTCATGCAATTTTCGGGTTAAAGGGCTTGTCCCCGCTCTCACTCTACGCGATAATCCCTTGAGAGGCCCCCAGCAAAACGGCTATAAAAATTGCCAATGATTTTCTCAGCGTTGTTTTCTTCATGCATCTCCTTCCGCTCATTTGACCGTGTATCCTTGGATTAAATGTCGGAAAATTGTATAACGACCTTTATGTCATCGGGCTTTCTCTCCAGAGCCTGTTTGAAATTCTCCGGCTTTTCACGCCGTGTGATCAGGCGCGACAGCCATTCGTGGTCAGCGCGCGCCAGGGCTTCAGCCGCTTTGTACCAGTGACGCTTGTTGGCGTTGACACTGCCGAACACAATGTTGTTTTTCAGCACTGCCGAAGACGCCACGTCTGCCGTGGCGATCTTGGGCACTGTCCCTCCATGCCCAATACCCGCGAGGCACACGATACCGCCCGCTCCGATGGCGAGCATCGACTCGGCGATGAGCTGCCCGACGCCCGTGCACTCCATGATGACATCCGGCTCAAACCCGACGTCGGCAACGCTGCAAGTGTGGTAGACCGCGCCCAGAGCGCGCACGAGTTCGGGTTTAGGTCCCGTCTCGGTTCGGTCCAGAACGTGAACCTCCAACCCGAGCTGCTTGCCGAGCAGGGCGCCGAGTAGGCCGACCGGCCCCGCCCCAGTCACCAGCACGGTCTTCGGTTCCCAGAAGGCGCGTCGACCCAGCACGAGGGTATGTTCCCAAGCCTTGGTGACAACCGTCGTTGGCTCAAGCAGCACGCCGAGGATCCCCAGGGCAGGGTCAACCTTGATCGCATATTCGGGTTCAATCCTCCAGCGCTCGGACATATAACCGTTAATCTCTTTGATGCCGCGCTCGGTGTACTGGCCGTTCCGGCACATGTCCCACTCGCCCACCGCACAATTGGGGCAGGGAACAGGATCGGGACGGCGGACGATGCCCACCACAAGATCTCCCTTCTTGAGCCCGCCTGACACGCCCGGGTCCACCACGCGGCCGAGTGATTCGTGGCCCAAAACAAGGCGTTTCTTGCCGGGAGGGGCCCAGCCATAGGTCCCCTCCACAATCTCAATGTCGGTCCCGCAGACACCAACGGCGATCGCTTCTACGAGCACTGAGCCGTTGCTGACATCAGGATCAGGGATGTCATCGAGTCGTGCCGTACCTGGCTTCTTGGGTTCTACTGTAATCGCTTTCATGGAGTAACCTCCTTTTTAAGGACAAATTTAAGTACAAACCGCATAAACCATCTGTATAAATCGGGGAATCTTTGGGCTTCCCCCGGATCAAACCAGACGCGATAATCGTTTTTCTCTCTCTGCGGGACGATCGGCTCGCCGGCGCACACAGGACGGGCATGTCCGCGGAATCCTGGTGTGGTGTCAGTGCCGTCACCGGGTCGCTTCTGCCCACCAGCCGGAGATAGGGCGGAACGGCGCGGCCGGCGTTCCGGTCGCATCCGTGTCGAACCGGTAGACGAGCCCGGCCGCGGGCTCGGCGCGACGCTGCTCGTCGCTCCAGCCCTCCGTCGCAGTGGTGACGTAGAGCCGGTTCAGGCCCGGCCCGCCGAACGCACAGCACGTGCTCTCTCGAGCCGGAACGGTGCGCACCTCGCGAAGCGAGCCGTCGGGTGCGTAGCGGTGGACCTGCCCGCCTCCGTAGATCGCGACCCAGAGGTCACCGGCGGCGTCCACCGTCATCCCGTCCGGTGCCCCGACGTTCTCGGGCACGGTGACCAGAATCCGGCCGGCGGAGATGGTGCCCCGGTCGGCGTCGAATGCGAACGCGTGGATCACTCGCGGGCCACTGTCCACCAGGTACATGGTCAGCCCGTCGGGGCTCCAGCCCACGCCGTTCGAGATCGTCAGCTCGTCGAGCATCAACTCCACCCGTCCGTCCCTCTCGAGCCGGTAGAGCGCGCCACCTCCTTCGTGGTGGTCGTCGGCCAACGTCCCGCCCCAGAACCGGCCCTGGGGATCGCAGGCGCCGTCGTTCATCCGGGTGCCGGCCGGTGAAACCTCGGCGATCATGTGATGGGTGCCGCCGGGCGCCAGGTGGACAAAGCCACGCCCGGCGCCGAGCAGCCAACCACCATCTCCCTCCACGGGTGCAATCATCCCGATCGTCCAGGGCAGGTCGTAGACACGGATCGAGACCAGCGAGCCGTCGCCCTTGACCTGGTCGCGGTAGACACGCCCGGCCAGGATGTCCACCCGCAGCAGCTCGCCGCGCTGGGCGTCCCACCGCACTCCCTCGCCGAGCTGGGTCTGCTCGGTCGTGCAGGCGACGGCCACCTTGGAGCCGGATGCAAGTTTTGCTTTGGAATCCTGAGGTTCAGTCATGTCTTCTCCCTTCCTTGTTTAATTCGGGTCTTGAGTCTGAAGTCGCGCCGAGCGGCGCGGGTTCACCCGTTGACTTCATGAGTCCTCCTTGGAGAGCAACACATCCATCAACAATGATGACTTTCATTTCAGTATCTCCTTTGCGTTAGTAACTTGTTTCGGTAATTGGCCGGCGCAGAGCGGCGTTCCAGTGGCTACTGCATGGACCAGCCGTGGTTCCGCCCCGTCCTAATCAGCTCCGGGTGCCGCCCGGGCAAACAGACGTGCCGCCACCAGCGCGACGATCGCCGCCAGTGGGACCACGAGTACGACCATCACGAACATGCCCTGCGGCGGGTTCGTGATGCCGAAGAATGCGGCGAATACCGCGGCAATATTGCGCGTGCACATCCCGAGCGCCACGGCGCTGCGCTGCTGCTGTTCCAGGCCGAGGCCGATCGTGTAGGAGATCGTCGTGATCGCGACGAATAACAGGACCTGGGCTCCGGGGGCGAAGCTGCCCACGGCACCGAGCATTTCGCGCCCGTAGAGGTACAGGGTGAGCGCCAGGGTGATCAACAAAGAGATCCCGCCGATCTTCTTGACCACCGGTAAGAGTTTGTCCGCCGCATTCGGGGCGAACACCCGGATTGCGCCGCCGATCAGCAGCGGCAAGAGCACCATCTTGATCAACGGTTTCGCCAGCGACCACGAGTCCACCGTCAGGCCCTGGATCAACAGCGGTGCCAGCAACGGCAGGAGCAACACGGTGCCGATGGTGGTCAGTAGCATGAATGCGGCGGCAAATGACATGTCGCCGTGCGCCTTCGAGACCATCAGCGGGAAGAATGGCGCGGTCGGCGCCAGGCTGATCAGAAGCAACCCGGCCGCGTGCCCTTCACTCAGTGGAAGGAGACTGTTGATGAGCCAGGCCAGCGCCGGTCCGACCACCCAGCCCCAGAGGAGGATCAGCCCGATGAGACGGATGCTGCGCAGGTCTTTCAGCGCCTCGCTCAATTTCAATCCGAGGCCCATGGCCCCGATGTTGGACACCGTGAAGATGACGACCGCGATGTTGAAAACGTCTTGCAGGCTCATATCCGGGGGTCCTTTTGCTTATACGGTAAGATGGTCACCGGCATTTACCGCCGCCTTAACGGGGCAGCCACTCGGGTTTGCTGGAGCCGATCGGATGGATAATCGGATCCGCCCAGTACTCCGGGGTCTTGGACATTTCGATCTGAGAGCCCAGACGCGTGAACTCGCCGAACGCGGTCTGCCCGGTCTGGAGATTGGGCTCGAGAGGCTGATGCTCTTCCCCCATGTTTTCCCGATCCAGCAGTGTGTTCTTGTCGACCAATCCGATGGCCTGCTCGAACATGACGGTTTGAGAGAGGTTGACGCTCACCTTGTAGCTGCCGCCTTCGGTCGCCCGGCGAAGCAGGGCCGCTTGCACACCGAGGGTCGTCAAATAGCCGGTCAGGAAATCGCAAATCACATTGACCCCGTGCGGCGCCTGGGGTTGATCCGGGCTGCCCAGATCACAGAGCAGGCCGGTCAGCCCCGCCGCATTGAAGTCGTATCCCATCCAGTCAGCCCACGGCCCGGTGGGCGCGTTGAGCTTGATCTCCGCGTAGATGATTCCGGGCCGGAACTTCGCCAGAAACTCTGGTGAGTAGCCTTGCTTCGCCGCCAGGTGTGGACGCAAGTTCTCGACGAAGATGTCAGCATCCTTGACCAGCTCGTAAATCGGCTTGCGATTGCTGTCGATGCGCGCGTCGAGGTAGGTCTGTCGGATGCCCGCGTCGCACTGCCAGTAGATATTCGGCGCCTCGACCCAGTCCAGGGTGTTGAGGTTCAGGCAATCGGCACCCTGGGCGGCGAGCTGGCGCAGGACGGTCGGCCCGGCAACCACGTGGACCATGCCCAGCGCCCGTATGCCTGAGAGCGGACGCTCCGCGGGCCCCAACGGCTCCGGATCGCTGTCGCCTATCTTCTCGACATGGATCAACGGGGCTTGAGCGTTGTGCCGATACTGTTCCGTGGCCTCATATTCCTCTCGGGTGCGGCACATGACGAGAGGGACCGCCGAGTTTTGAGCCGCTCTCTCCAGATCCGCGGCATCCCATTTCCGTGTGGCTTCCTCGAGCTGGTCAGGCAGCGTACCGCTGTTGAGCAACCTCATGACCCTTTCCGTGCTCGCAGCGTAGAGCGACGTGAATACGACGAAGCGCCCATCCCTGGTGGGGAGGATATGGGTTGCCGACCCGCGACCGGCCCCGCCAACGGCCCCACCCACCATATGCGGTGTGCCGTTGATCAACGTGCACTTCGCCAGCGTGTCCTGCCAGGCGCTATGGTGGACGTAGGCTTTTCTGAGGTCGATGTGGATGTCCTGGCCCTCGCCGCTGCGCATCTTCCAGATGAGCGAAGACGCGGCCGCGTTGGCCCCCGTAATGGCCGCGGCCGCACAACCGACTTTGAGTCCGGTCGGGCGAATGGGATCCATGCCGGCAAACGTCATTTCCCCGCCCAGTTCCTTGCGGTCGAGGCCGGCCTCTTCCAGGACCCCATCAACCACGTTCAGGAGGTCGTCATGGTTGTCGATTGACTGGTACTTCTTCATCGTTCATACTCCTTTGTCAAACAGATCATTCAATTGCCCAGAATCTGGAAAGCCTGCCGCAACGTGGGGCAGTCGCCTCCACCCGGCCTAGCCAAAGGTGTGCTTCTCACGCAGCTTCATGGCGCCCAGCATGACTTCGTTCTCATCTTCAGCAAGCTGATCGAGGGTGCGATCTCCGGCCTCCGCCAAGACTCCGTCGACGATTGTTTTCTTGAGCTCATCCGTGATCTCAGGCATCTGGAGCGACTGCATCAAGTGGGTCAGCCCAGTAAAGAGTGTGTCCATATAGTGCTGAATCCCGCCCGCTCCGCCGCCGAGATGCCACTGCAAGCTGGGCCCCATCACTCCCCAACGCAGGCCCGGCCCAAAGCACACGGCAGCGTCCGCATCCGCGACATCCAGTGCACCCTCCTGAATCAGGTACAGGATTTCTTTGTAGAGAGCCGCCTGGAGCCGGTTCGCGACATGCCCGCGGAGCTCCTTATGCAGAAGGACCGGCTTCTTTCCGATCGACGCATAAAATGCCATTGCTTGCTTGATTGCGTCGGGCGATGTCTTTGTCCCACCGACCACCTCCACTAACGGAACGATGTGTGGAGGATTGAATGGATGCCCGATCACGCAACGTTCGGGGCGCTTGCATTTGGATTGGATCGTGCTCATCGGTATTCCCGAAGAACTCGACGCGATGATCGAATCCTCAGGCGTGGCAGCATCCAGCTCCGCGAACAACTTGATCTTGAAATCCTCGCGCTCGGGCGCGCTTTCCTGAACGAAGTCGGCCTTCGCCAATGCATCGCTCTGATTGGTGGTAAAGCTGAGACGGTCTCGCGACGCGCCGGCGGCAAGCCCGTTTTTTTTGAGCAGGCCCCACGCATCGTCGACGTATTTGCGCAATTCGGCTTCCGCTTTCTGATTCGGATTGGTCGCTACTACGTCGAACCCGCGAGCCAGGAAGTGGGCTGTCCAGCTCGCGCCAATGGTTCCGGTGCCAACGATGGCAATTCGGTGGATGGCTTTGTCATAGGACATAGTGGTTTCTCCTTTTCAGTTTCTTATTGCGGTATTTCGGCGAATGCGATGCCGGTGAGGTTCCCCTGAACCCCGAGCAAAGGCCGCTTCTCGGACCCATCGAGCTTTGCCGTATAGACTGAGCCAGCCATATCGGTCATGAACATGCGGTTGCCGGGGATATCCAAGGTGATACCGATTGCCTCCTCCAAGTGGTCGAAGACAATCTCCGGCTCGTCGGGTTTCGCATCGACTGACGCGCGGTTCGCAGTGTTGCCGCGTGGCGGGTCTCCGCGATCGGTCCAATACAAGACGCGGCTTTCGAGATCGAGCTCCAGATCGATCGGCTCGGGCAAGTCAGCGTAGAAGACTTCAATATCGCTACGTGTGGCTGGGGTCTCGCCGTCAGGGATCTCGAGGCCCGCGCGGAAGATACTCCCCTGCCCCGCGTTGCTCCCGCCTTTCTGTGACCAGTAAAACTGCTGGCGCTTGGGATCGACGGCGATCCCGACGCACCATTTCTCTGGGTCGGGGCCGGGCCGTGCGTCGCCCCGGCTCGAATCAATCAGCGTCTCAATTTGTGAACCATCGATATTCGATCGCATGACGCGCATGCCTTCGCGATCGCACCAATACAGCTTGCCGCTCTTCTTCTCGAGGTGAAGCTGCTTTGGCGTGAACGTTCCACCTTCTGGAACGATCGTCGTACGATTCTGTCCGTCGAGATCTGCTCGCTCGATGGATCCGTTATTGGACTTGGGATGACCCATGTCGGTCCAGTAGATGTGCCCGGCTTCAACGTCCACGACGACGCCATCGGGGGTTTTGCAACCGGTCACTATATTTTTGCGGTCGGATCCGTCCGGATTGACCGTGAATACGATGCCGCCGCCGATGTCGAGAACGTACAGCCGGCCGACGGCAGCTTTGGAACCCTGAGGTTTAGTCATGTCTTCTCCCTTCCTTGTTTAATTCGGGTCTTGAGTCTGAAGTCGCGCCGAGCGGCGCGGGTTCACCCACGTATGGACGATCGGCCCGCCGGCGCTCACAGGACGGGCAGAGCTCGCGCTCGAGGAGGGCGGCCATATGGTCCGGCAGTCGGCCGCGGACGTACTCGCGGTGCGCGGGTGTCTGGGTCGGCGCTCCGCATTCGCTGCAGGTGAGCAGCGGCTGCTCGCGCACGACGGTTCCAGTGATAATCGTGCTTCGCATGCCGTCGCGGTCCTCGAGGTGGATCGCGCCCGTCGGGCAGACCTGGGTGCACGCGCCGCAGCCGATGCACGCCTCGGACTGCGTGAAGTCGAAGTAGGCGAGCCGGGGGGCCGTCGTGTCGGCCATGCGCAGCGCGTCGATGCCCATCTCGCTGCACGCGGCCATGCACAGGCCGCAGCCGATGCAGACGTCGCAGCGCAGGCAGCGATGGACCTCGTCGTGGGCCATCGCGTCGGTGAGGCCCTCCTCGACCTGGACGTAGTTCCCCTCGCCGAGAACCTCCTCGACGCTCCTCTCCGGCATGACGGCACGGGGCCGGTAGGTGCGATCCTGCGCGAGAACGGGGAGGGGGCTCACGTCGTCGCGGCGCACCGGCTTACCAACGGCGGCGTCCATGGTCGTCCCGCGCAGCCAGGCATCGATGGCGGCCGCGGCGATCTTCCCCGAGCGGATTGCATCCACGGCCAAGCGTGGGCCGTGCTGGGCGTCTCCGCCGGCGAACACACCGGGCTCGTCGGTCATCAGGGTCTTCGAGTCGGCGACGATGAATCCGTGGTGGTACTGCTCGACGTCGCTGCCGTCGAGGATCGCCATGTCGGTGCCCTGGCCGGTGGCCATGATCACGTGATCGGCTTCGAGCGTCAGCAGGCGGGTCGGGTCGTACTTCGCATCGAATTTGCCGTCTGCGTCGTGTGTCTGCTCGCAGAGCTGGAAGGTGACTCCGCCATCCTCGTCGATTTTGATCGGGCCCCAGCCCGGATGGAGCTGCACGCCTTCGCCGACGGCCATCTCGATGTCGTGCGGACTGGCCGACATGTCGCGGCGCTGGTCGATGGCGGTCAGGTCGACGTGCTTCGCACCCTGCCGCAGAGCGGTCAAGGCGACGTCGATGGAAACGTTGCCGCCGCCAATGACCACGACCCGCGGCCCAACCCGAACGGGCTCGTTGCTGCGCACGGCGTGCAGGAATTCGATGCCGCCAAGCACGATGGGAAGATGGCTGCCTTCGACCGGCAACAGGCGCGCCTTCTGCGTGCCGAGGCCGAGAAAGACGGCGTCGAAGTCCTTGCGGAAGGCTTCAAGGCTATCGACCGTGGCGTTGGTGTGGACCTGGACGCCCAACACGCGGATCTGGTCGATCTCCTGGTCGAGCAGATCGGGTGGCAGGCGGTACGCCGGAATGCCGTAGCGGAGCTGCCCGCCCGCATGCGCCAGCGCCTCGAAGATCTCGACCCGGTGGCCGTAAGTGCGCAGGTAGTAGGCGGCCGTGAGACTGGATGGACCCGAACCGACGATCCCGATCCGCTTGCCCGTGTCGGGTGCCAGCTCGGGTTTCGGGTAGCCGCCGTCGGCGAGGCAGTGCTCTGCCGCCTTGGCCTTCAGCGGCCGGATGAAGACCGCGCCGTTGCTGCCGCCGCGCACGCAGGCGGACTCGCACGGCGCCGGGCAGACCAGGCCGCAGGTCAGCGGCAGCGGGTTGTCGCGCCGGATCACCTCGATCGTGGCCCGGTAGTCGCCCTGCCCGAGATGGGCCATGAAACTCGGGATGTCGATGTTGGCCGGGCACGTGCCATGGCAGGGTGCCGGGTTGCGCACCAGGCAAAGCCCCTCCGGGCACGACTCGCGCCGGGTGTGCTGCTCCCACTGCTCGTGGTAGTAGCGCAGGGAGCTGCGAAGCGTCCAGGCCGCTGCCAGCCCCTGCGCGGTGAGCTCCAGCGCCACCTCGTCGAGGGTGACGAGATGGCCGGGATCGCCGCGGCCGAGGGTGATCTCGGCTGCCAGGCGCGCGGCGCGCGCCAGCAGCGGGCGCACCGACGCCCCTTCTTCGCCGTCGGCGAGGAGCCAGTGACGGTAGAGCGCACGCCGGGTCTGTTTGACGACGCACACGCCCTCGGCCATCACCATCAGGCTTGACGGCGCCGGAACGATGCCGGCGGACGCGAACGAGAGGGGGTCGCAGGCGAGGTCCGCCTCGGAAAGCGGCAGGAAGCCGCCCAGGCCGTCGTCGAAGACGAGGACGGCGCCATCGCCGGACGCCTCGACGCCGCCGCCCCAGGCGTCGATCTGGCTGCGCAGGTTGCCGGGCCGTGCGAGCTCGACCAGGCCGCGCTGCTTCATGCCGCGCCGGAGCGTGAGGAGCGACGCATCGAGGCCGGACTCACCGGCGAACAGCAGGGCGATCCGGCACCAGGTCTCCGGCGTGTGGATCAGCCGAGACCCGTCGGTCGGCTGTTCCGCCCCCCAGTAGCCGGGCCGGGTGTCGCGCCGCACCTCGACCTGCATGCGCGGGGAGGAGACCCCGGCGAGCGAACGGATGGCGTCGACCGCGTTGAGGAAGGCCGCTTCGTGGCCGGTCAGTTCGGCCGGCAGGCGCAGCTCGACCGTGCGGCTGTCCCGCAGGCCGGCGGCGATCAGCAGGCCTTCGGCCAGCAGCCAGGGGGCACCGTCAAGCACCGCGGCGCTGCCGCGGGCGCGGATGTCGAGGCCGGTCGCGTCGATCACCAGCGCCGACGGTCCGTGGCTGCGCAGGAACCGGCGCCAGATCAGAGCGACCGATTCGCCTGCACCGCTGCTCTCGGCAAGGCCCGACTCCCGCACGCGCTGAAGCCGCTGAACGGGTGCCAGGGACTGGGCCTGGTCGAGTCCCGGCAGCGCTCCGGCGAGAGTCTGCGCCGGTGGCACAGCACCTGCCAGGGCGGCGGCGTCTGCGTCGAGCCATGTTGGGAGTATCCGGAGTTCGCTCATGGCCCCTCCTTCCCGCTTCCCAGCGGCTCCGCGACGATATAGCGGGCGTAACGCTCGCGGCGCGGATCAGGGACTTCAGTGGCTACGCCGAAGGAGAGGCAGCCGGTCACGCACTTCGTGACGCAGGCCGGCTGCAGGCCAGCATCGACGCGATCCATGCAGTAGTCGCACTTGACCGCCTTGCGCGCGGCCGGATCCCACTGGGGCGTGCCCCAAGGGCAGGCCTCGATGCAGCTCTTGCAGCCGATGCAGAGACTGTGCTCGACATGGACGATGCCATCCTTCTCACGCCTCTGCATGGCGCCCGTAGGGCAGGCCCTGACGCACCACGGATCCTCGCAATGGAAGCAGGGCATGAAGACGATGCGCATTCTCGGCTTTCCGTCGACATCGATTGGACCCAGAGTGATAATTTTACAAGGAGCCGGGCCGGGGCCGAGGTGCTTGTTGCTCGTGCAGTGCACTTCGCAGGCCAGGCAGGAAATGCAGCTCGCTTGGTCGTGACGAAGAATGTATGTGCTCACTGGTTGCCTCCTTCCGCCAACGCGGGTTTGATTTGGACGATGGCCTCAGTCAGGGCACAGCCCCCGCCGGCCGGGTCGAAGTCGTAGAGCTTGCCGTCCTGCAGGTGCTGGTCGGCCACGCCGCGACCGAGGGCGCGGGTGGCGAGCGGCACTGTGGCGCCGAAGCCGTGCAGCATAAAGACCGCCTCCGGATGGATCCAGAGGACCTGTTCCGGTGCGATCTCGTTGAGGATCGGGTTGTTGAGGGACATACCGTGCGTCAGCGTCGCCGTCCTCCCGATCAGCAGGCGGAAACGATCGTCGACCGGCGCCGCCTTGGCCTCGTAGGGCGGCAGGCTGGGCCGGCCGGCCGGCTTCAAGACCGCGCTCTCGATCTCGATCTTGCCCGAGGGGGTCGGGAACTTGAGCTCCTCGCGCGGGGTCAGCCTCGGCGCGTTGGCCAGGCTGACGAACCCCTTCTCGCGCATCTTGGCGATGGTGACACCGGTGCCATCGAGCTGATAGTTCCAGAGTTCCTCGATGGTCTCGAAGTCGAGCACCTCCTTGATGTTCATGCGGCGCAGGATCTCGCGGAAGATCCACCAGGCCGGACGGCTATCGAAGCGCGGCGCGATCGCCTGGTCGCGCATAGAAAAGTCCGGCACCGGGCCGCCCATCTGGCACAGGATATTGGCGCGCTCGAGGTAGGTCGCCTCGGGCAGGATGACATCGGCAAACCAGCCCGCCTCCGAATAGCGCACGTCGATGGAGACGAACAGCTTCAGCTTGTCCAGCGCACGTTTCGCCGCCTCGGTATCGGGGAGACCGGTGATGGGATCATGGCGGTAGGCGAAGTAGGCGCCGATGCCGTAGGGTTGCCCCGTCTCCATGGCGGCGAAAGCCTGGTGCAGCATGCCGATCTCCGGATCCCACTGCGGCCTGGTGGTCCCGGCGCCGTCCACGCGCGGCACCTCAACTTTGGGCACACGGTCGATCAGATGGTTAAGGCCTTTGCGGCCATAAAACTCAGGTGGCTTCGCCAGTATGTTCCCACCCGGGATCTCGATGTTGCCCATCAGGACGTTCAGGATCATCGCCGTGCGGCTGACGTGGAATGACTGCTTATGACGCGCCGTCCCCCAGCCCGGATTGAAGATCACGTGTGGCGCATCGAGGGCGATCTCCCTGACGAAGGCGCGCAACTGCTCAGCGGGTACGCCGGTGTGGGGCTCCTGCCATTCCGGCGTCGTGTCTTTGACCGCCTCCCGCAGATGGTCCATGCCGGAGACGTAGCGAGCGACGAAGTCCTTGTCGTACGCCTCCTGCCTCAGCAACTGGTGGATAATGGCGAGGTTCAGCGCGTAATCGCTGTTCGGACGCACCTGCCAGTAGCGGGTAGCCTTGCAAGCGGTGAAGGTGGCGCGCGGATCGATGTAGGTGACGCGCATCCCGTTGGCCAACGCGGCCATGAAGGCCTTGGCCTCCTTGACCGCCAGACATTCGATGACGTTGCGGCCGTAGAGTACGAGGTGCTTCACGCGTCCCAGGTCGGGGATGAACCCTTCGCTGCTAAATCCGAAGAGCGAGAGCGACGCGTTGTGAGCGTTGGCGGTGCAGCAGCAGTCGTGGGTGAAGTAGTTCGGCGAGCCGAGCGCCTTCACGAAGGTACGCGTCAGATCGGTGAAGGGGCCGCTGCGATCCGAGAGCATGATGCCCTGCGGCCCGAACGCCTCGATCGTTTCTTGCAGCTTGTCGGCGATGTAGTCGAGGGCCTCGTTCCAAGACGCCCGCCGCCACTGCCCGCCGCCGCGCGAGCCCGTGCGGATCAGCGGCGTCTGCGGCCGCTGGTCGTCGCCGTACTCGAGAGCCAGGCCGGCCGCTCCCTTCGCGCACAGGCTGGCGCCGATGGCGTTGTCGTGGGGATTGCCCTGCAGCCAGACCGCCCGACCGTCCTCGACCGTCACTTCGATCGGGCAACGGACCGAGCACATGCTGCACATGCTGTAAACCGTGCGTCTGCCTGGGGCGCCCACACCGCTCACATTTGGTGCCATAGTGGAATTCATTGCAGTCTCCTTTCCTCTCTTCGGCTCCGGTCCTCTGACGACAGCAACGTCACCGGATTCGCGTGTTGATTTGATAGAGCGGATGCCATTCTGCCCTCCGTAGACTTTTGTTCATTCAGGTTTTTCTCTTTTTGGACATGCTGTGGGAAACCACCATCTGTGGCCGGTTCCATGGAAATCGCCTCTCAGCCTTCTTCACGGCAAAAACCACCGGCACGCCCCACCCGGGGATCATGCGCAACGGCCTGGTCGGGACCGCACGCATGATCTCCAAGACCATGACGCATCGTTTCAACGGCGCGCGGGCGGTTGGCGACCGGTCACAAGACGGTCTTCTGCAGGGAGTATGCGGCCGCATTCCAGGAGGGCACATCCAGGTAAAGCCCGCGCGACTGCAAGTCGTTCCCGTCGCGATCGTAGCCGGCGCCGCCCAGGAGATCCGTCAGCCGCCAGAGGCCGTCGCCGAGATCGGCAAACGGCAGCCTCACATAACACTGGCTCTGGTTGGGCGCATAGTTCACGGTCACCAGCAGCCGCTCCCCATCGGGACCTTTCCAGGCGAAGGCTATAAAACAATCAACCGTCCAGTTTCCCTCCCAGGCGGGCATGCATTCGAGCAGTCGCCACTCGCCGCTGCGAACGACCGGACGGCGCAACACGGCGAGCAGTGTTTCGTAAGACTCTTTCAGCTTCCTGTCGACGGGTTCGTCCGGAGCGCGAACAAGGTGCGGCGAAATCTGTATCTTCCGCCCCTCCAGTTGACCCTGGTGAAAGAACCGCAGTCCGGGGGACAAAAAGGTGATGACGGCCGCGGCTTCATGGACGTTCGCAGGGAAAGTTGCGGCTGCACGCGGTTCATCGTGGTTTTCCAGGAAGCGGGCCAGCTTGTTCTGATAATCCAGACCCGCCTGCAAATGCTCGCGCACCGGTCGGGCCTGACCCGCGCGCAGGCGGTCATAGAGGCGCTTGTCATAGGCGTAATCGAATCCCTGCTGCTGCAGTGTCCATTCCAGGTCCCAGTAGACCTCGGCCATAAAACAAAATTCGGGGTATTGTTCCCGGACTGTTTCTGTGGCTCTCGGCCAAAACAGCTCCGGCCGGCGGCCCCATGTTCGCTCAAAGACATCAGGCAAGACCAGCATGACCATATCGCATCGGACACCGTCGCATTGTCCGGAAATCCGGCGCAATTCATTGATCATCGCTTCCTGCAATCGGGGATTGCCGTAATCGAGCTGCAGGGTATCCGGCCAGCCGGGAAAATAGGGATCCCGGCCATGAGCCATGATCAAGTCCCCCTTTTTCCGTTTGACCCGGACATAGTTTTGCGGCTCCCGCGCCAACAGGTCCTCCGTGCTAGCGACAAAATAATCCGGGTGGTCCTCGACCCAGGGGTGATCCGGGGCCATGTGGTTCGGGACAAAATCGAGCATCAGCTTCAGTCCGCGTTCCTGCAGCCGCCGGCGCAAACGTGCGAGTGCCGCATCGCCGCCCATATCGCGATTCACGACGTAGTTTTGGATGGCGAACCCGGAGCCGCCAATGTCTTCGTCCTTGAGGTCTGGCAGCGTTTCCTCGAACCCGCGACGCCATTCTGCGTTCGCCCGCGAGATCGCCTGCGCCGCCGGGCCTGTCTGCCACACGCTCAAGAACCAGATCCAATCAAAGCCCATCTTTGCAAATCGATCCAGTTCAACATCCGGAATATCATCGAGCTGCGCGGGTCGACCCAGCGTCTTCGACAGCGAGGTTAGCCAGACGCGCGTGTTGACTTCATAGAGCGATGGATAGAGGATTTTCATCAATTCTTCCTCACTGTTCGTGGCTTCCCTCCCGTCGATCTTTCTTTGCCTTCATCGAGCAGCTTATGCGCCTCAGAAGTCGCAAAGAGATGCATGAGGCGCGCGATCGCTCCGGACCACCCCGTCTGGTGGCTCGCGCCGACACCTCTGCCGGTATCACCATGGAAGTACTCATAAAACAGGGGATAGTCTTTCCAATGGGGATCGTCTTGAAATTTTTGTGACGTCCCGTGCACAGGACGATGGCCCTGCTCATCCTTCAGGAAGATCTTGGACAGTCGGCGCCCGATCTCCTCCGCCACTTCGTAGAGGTTCATCTGCTTCCCCGATCCCGTCGGACATTCGATGGTGAATGCATTCCCGTAATAGAGGTAGTACTGAACCAGTCCGCGGACAATCAGCATGTTGACCGGCATCCAGACCGGGCCGCGCCAGTTTGAATTACCGCCAAACATGCCGCTGTCCGATTCACCGGGAAGATATGACACCTGGTACGCCTGGTCGCCGACCCGATAGGTGTAGGGGTGATCCTTGTGAATGCGCGAGAGGGCTCGAATTCCGAAAGGACTCAGGAATTCCTTCTCATCCAGCATGATCGTCAGCACCCGGCGGAGATTGGTTTCATTCAAAATCGATACCAGTAATCGCTCTTTGTAGCCGGTCTGCAGCGGGTCATGAATGAAGGCCATCAATTCCGGGCGCGCGGCGAGATATTTTTGCGCGATCTGGCCGACCTCGCGGTATTTCGCCGCGATCTTCTTTTCGAAAATGGTCACTGAGCACAAGGGGAGCAGCCCGACCATCGAGCGGACCTTCAGGCGTTGGGACTGACCGTCCGGCAAGCGCAGGACATCGTAAAAGAAGCCGTCCTGCTCATCCCACATTCCGGAGTCCTCACCCGGACGAATCATCCCCGAAGCGATCATGAAGACGTGTTGGACGAATTTCATCGTGAGACCGAGATAGCTCGGATTGTCCATTGCCAGTTCTGCGCCGATCTCGACCATATTTTGGCAGAAAAGCGCCATCCAGGCGGTGCCGTCGGCCTGTTCCAGGTATCCGCCGGTCGGCAGAGGCGCAGATCGATCGAAAACACCGATATTATCCAGCCCCAGAAAGCCCCCTTCGAAGGCGTTGTCTCCGGCCCGATCTTTGCGGTTCACCCACCAGACGAAATTAGAATGCAACTCAAGGAAACAGCGCTCGAGCCAGGCGAGGTCGCCCTCTCCACGTTGCGCTCTCTCGGTCAGGTAGGTGTAGATCGTTGACCAGGCATGCACCGGGGGATTCACGTCCCCGAAATTCCACTCGTATGCGGGGATTTGGCCGTTGGGGTGCAGGTAACGGGCCTTGAGCAGGAGTTCCAGTTGGTCTTTGCTGAATTCCTGATCAACCAGCGCCAGCGCCGTGACATGAAAGGCCAGATCCCAGGCCGCGTACCAGGGATACTCCCATTTATCCGGCATCGAGATAATATCCGCGTTGACCATGTGTCCCCAGCGATCGTTGCGGATGGAACGCTGATTCGATTTGTAGGGCTGAATGCCGTGCTCTTTGAGCCAGCGCCCGACATCATAATTATAGAACTGCTTGGACCAGAGCATCCCGGCCAGAGCTTGCCGCATGACACCGCTTTCGTCGGGGGTAAACGAGGAAGGGATGATGGCCGCATAAAACGCGTCGGCTTCCTGAAGCCGGGTTGCAAAGACAGATTCAAACGCTGTCCCGAAAAGTTCGCCAAATGCGGTCGAGGGATCTTTGATCGGCTGATCGCTAAGTCGCAGGCGAATCGTGCGGGATTCTCCGGCCCCCAGCGCGAGCGAGTAATCGGCGGAGACTTTTGTCCCCTTGTTGTCGGGATTGACCGCGTCTGTTTGCCCGTGAACGATAAGGTTGCCGATGCCGTCTTTCACGTAAGGGGAGGGATTGGGTGAGCCGAACAGGCGCTCCGCATTGCTTTCATTCTCGGTGAAGAGGAGCGCCGGCGCGCCTTCCGCGTAGAGCAAGCGCTCGCCGAGGTCTCGATGGGAGATCGCGACGATCCCGCCGCTCGTATCCTGAGCCTGCTGACGCAGGCTGGGGCGAGCGACATCATCCCCCCACGACCAGTCATTGCGAAACCAGAGGGTGGGCAGGAGTCGGAGCGTCGCCGGTTCCGGGCCGCGGTTATGCACGGTGATCTGAATGAGCAGATCCTCCGGTGACGCTTTGGCATATTCGACGAAGACATCAAAGTAGCGATCCTCGTCGAACACACCTGTGTCGAGCAGCTCATATTCCGCTTGGTCGCGGCCGCGGTCATGGTTTGTCGACACCAGGTCGTTGTACGGATAGGCCGCCTGAGGATATTTGTAGAGGTACTTCATGTACGAGTGGGTCGGCGTCGAATCAAGATAGAAATAGCACTCCTTCACATCCTCGCCGTGGTTGCCCTCTTCGTTGCTCAGCCCGAACAGACGTTCCTTCAGAATCGGATCGCTGCCGTTCCATAAGGCGAGCGCGAAACAGAGCTGCTGACGGTCATCGGAAATCCCGGCGAGACCGTCTTCCCCCCAACGATATGCCCGCGAACGGGCATGGTCATGGGTGAAGTAATTCCAGGCGTCTCCATTTTCGCTGTAGTCTTCACGGACAGTGCCCCACTGCCGTTCACTCAGGTAAGGTCCCCACTTCTTCCAGGGAGATTTCTTCGTCCAGGCTTCTTCAAGACGGGATTGTTCGGCATTCATTTCGGTCTTTGCCATCGAAAGTCTCCTGCATTGCCTGTAAAGTGGCTGAATCCGGAAGTGACAGGCCAGCCCGAAAAGCTCCCGGCTGTCTCTCTCCGTGTCTTGCCACGGAAAAGATTGGAAATTCTTTATAAACCGTCTGGCGTTTGCCGTTGTTTCAAGCCATGTTTCCCCTCCTTACTGCCTGAAACCGGGAATTTTTCCTTCTACAGAGCGGATTAGGCTACAGCGGGCGAAGGTCGTCCAATCAGCGGCAAATGTACAACCAAAAGCACACCCCAGAAACATCCAAGTTGCCACCAGGATATTTAGTATTTTGAGGCCGCTCAATTAATTAGAATTTCTGCTTCTGCAAGGTAGTTCTGTGCCGCATCATAATAATTCTGGGCTGACCCATAATCGTACTTCTCGAGGGCCTTCACCGACTTCTCCAAAGCATCCAGGCCCTTCTTAAGTGCATCTATGGCCGGCTTATCCTCAGCCGGTAACGCGGCTTTGGAATAACTGACAACTGCCTTATTAAAATCCTTCAGGGCTCTGTTAAAGTGCTTCCTTGCCGATTTCGTTTTATTCTTATCGAGTTTATTCGCGACTTTACCAAGTTCAGAATACCCCTTATTCATATAATTAACAGCACTGTTATAGTAATAAACGGCATCATCGTCCTGTGCGCTCGCGGCGCCTGAAAATACCATCATTAGCGTCGCAAACACTCCGGCAAACAGAACATTATTGAATCGTAGGTTCAAAATTGTTTTTTGCTGTTTCATCTTACTTACTCCTTTTTCTCAATTGAAAATCTTGTTTTCGCCAAACGTCTCTATCAACACACAGGGCGGATTAGCCTACAGCGGGCGTCTGCGTTATTCAGGCTCCGGGACTGATTGCACCTTTTGTTGGTCTTATAACTGCTGCCGATGCGGCTGCATCAAGCACCTTGTGGGATGGCCTGAGAGCCAGGCCATCCCACAATCAGATGCACCCTGTTAAAGGCCTGCTCAGCTTTTCAGTGCCTTTCGCAGTGCTTTGACGTCTTTCTCGTCGAGATCCGTGTCGATGACCTCGCCGCCGAAGGGCTCCACCGCCGACCAGAAATCTGCTATTTCCGCTTCATCTGCCACTATGATGATCGCCGAGGTGTCCTTGTCCAGGGCCGCCGCAAAATCATCCAATGCCGGGTCATCAAAGGTGACGTCCTCGGCCGCTCCGAGCAGACCTCCCATGCCGCCGCCCACAGCTGCGCCGGCCAGGGCGCCTCCCGGCCCGGCCAAAAGCCCGATCAGCCCCCCGGCAACCGCACCCCAGCCGAGGCCGGCTTTACCGCTTTCATCCTGCGCCCAGGTGCTGTTCACCCGGAGGTGGCCGTGCTTGCTGCGGGACACCACGGCGACATCATCGATCCAGTAGTACTCGGGCGAATAATCCTCCAGCGTGTGGAGCGCCTTCATTGCCGTTTTCTTCCCTTTGAATGTGACTGCTTTGAATTGTGCCATGATCGATCTCCTTTCTTGTGTTCGGCCTTTATAGCCGTTGCCAAATATATGTTCCGTTTGACGACCTCGGATGGCCGGCACGGCGTGCGGGCCATAGCTTTAGCGGCGGCCTGTGCCCGGCCCTGCATCACAGTTTCCGTTGAGTTTTCGTAGGGCGGGGCACCGTACCCGCCCGTACTAATCAAAATCAATCAGATCCAGCGCCTCGTCGTAACTATTCATTGCGCTTACATAATGTTTTTCAGCGTTATCGACGTTGCCCTGGGTATATTCATAAATGCTCTTCTTTAGTTCTTGATTCCCTTTGTCAATCTTCGTGCCCACTTTACTATATGCGTCATCCTCAGCTTTCGCCAAATGGTCCTCAGCCTTAACAAAGCGATTAAGGCCTTTGTCGTAGTGTTTCACGGCCGAATCAAATTTGCCTTCAGCAAGTTTATTGTCAGCCTTTTGAAACTGCCGAAAGCCTTTTGCGATGTTTGCCGATGCTCTGTGCATTTGAAAATCAATTCCCATGACCATTCCTCCTTTTGGTTCAGCGGCGGCGCTCCGCGCCGTCCACTGCAGTCTGAATGTTACTTTTTAAAATGCGACGCTGCACTGCTTCTGCCCGACACGCCACTTCCATCAGATCGATCAGCCAGGACCGGATCACAGACCCGTGCCGCCAGCAGCGGAGTACTTCTGCAGTATCGAGTCGATCGCGATAATGTTCCAAAAGGTCAATTCCCTCGCCAATCGCCTGGAGCATCCCGAACTCGATCCCATTGTGAACGAGTTTCGTGAAACGACCAGCGCCCGGCGGCCCGGCGTGAACATACCCGCCGGCGGTGGCCAATTCCAGAAGCATTGGCTTGATCCTGGCAATGGGCTCCTTCTCCCCTCCCGCCATAAAACAAGCTCCGTGGCGTGCGCCGTCTACGCCGCCGCTCGTGCCGAGATCCACGAGGTGGATGCCCTTTTCTTTAAGCCGACGATGGCGTCGGATCGAATCGCCCCAGTAAGAATTTCCACCATCAACCAGAATGTCACCTTTCTCCAGCATAGAGGCGATGTCGTCCAGAACCCGGCCCACCTCCGGGCCGGCCGGAATATAGACGAATATAACTCGGGGAGAGGAAAGATTCTTTCGGAACCCGTCGTAGCTTTTGATCTCGACTAAACCCGCCTGGAGAAGTTCGGGCCGTGTCTTCTTCCGCACAAAACCGACAACCTTAATGCCTTTCTCCATAGCCTGAAGAGAAAGGTTGTCACCCATGCGGCCCAGGCCGACCACGCCGTATTCTCTTTTTACTTTGGCCATTTCTATACCTTGGTCAATTCAAAGCCCCTGTCTTCGTAACCTGGGCTATGTTCATTGCGTATGTCTCGCCAAGTACTCTGGCCGCCCCGATTAACAGCTCGAATTCGTGTGTCTTGAAATGTTTCTCCATGGCTTGTTTTGTCTTCCATTCTCCAACCACGATAAATGTATTTTCCCTTTCGGAATTCCGGTACACGCTGAAGTCAAGACAACCTTTTTCTTTGCGAATACAACGCAACAACGAGCTCATACTGTCGATAAACTCATCAGCTTTGGATGGCTTGATTTCGATCTTTAGTTGATAGATAAGCAAGTCGTACTCCAGTGATTCGAGAAAATAGCCTATTTACCTTCGGTGGATACTTTAGTTTAGTCCGCAAAAGCCATGCCATTTGGCGCAGGAGCCCAAAGATGAGTTTAACTAACTGAAAATATATTAATATTAAGAAAAAAAGGTGGGTAGCCCCTGTCGGAAAAATAAACGGCCAAAAGAGCCAAATATCGCCCCTGGGGCCAAATATGGCCCCTGAACTAAGGGTCCCGTCAGGTATGAATCACGGTTGTGACCCGGAAAAATGATGGAGCTTTGACGGTACAAATCGGGGGACAAAACCAGCGGGAATACGTGCCACAGGTTGACCGAAGATCGGCGGGTAAATTGAATTGAAGGGCTAGGGCTTTTTCAGACCGAGTTTCTTGATCCGGTGCCGCAGAGTGCTGGGGGGCAGCCCAAGAATGGTAGAAGCACTGTCCCTGCCCTTGATTTTCCAGTTCTTCGCTTTTAAAACACTGAGGATATAATCGCGCTCCATTTCCTTAAAAGATTTAAAGTCGGTGAGCGTAGTGTCCGCAATTTGGGGTAGGTCAAAATTCAGCTTCTTCCCCTTGGCGGTAATCAATGCACCTTCGACCGCATGCCTCAATTCTCTCACGTTGCCGGGCCAGGGGTAGCGCTGCAACATCTGCATGGTACGCTTGGGGATTACGGCTACGCGTTTTCCCATTTTTCTTGCGAGTTGGTCCACAAACCATTTGACCAGCAGGGGAATGTCTTCAGGGTGTTCACGAAGCGAGGGCACTGTAATGGGAAAAACCTTCAGCCGATACCAGAGATCCTCCCGGAAACGGCCTTTACGCACCTCTTCTTCAAGAGCGCGGTTTGTGGCGGCGATGATGCGGGCATCGGAGTGCAAAGTGCGCGAGCTTCCCAGTCTTTCAAACTCGCCGCTTTCAATCACGCGCAGCAGTTTGGCCTGAAGCGCGAGAGGCAGTTCGCCGATTTCGTCCAGGAAGAGCGTCGATCCTTTGGCCAGTTCGAAGCGCCCGACCTGGGTCGCGTCGTCGCCCCGGTAAAGGCCCCTTTTTCCCGACCAAACAACTCGCTTTCAATCAGTTCCCCGGGCAGGGCTGCACAGTTCACCTTCACCAGTGCCCGTTTGCCGTGAGTGCTGAGCTCATGAAGGGCTCGCGCCATAAGCTCTTTGCCCGTGCCGGTTTCCCCCAAGATAAGCACCGGAGAATCCGTGGGAGCGACCTGCTCGACCCTGTGCAGCACATATTTCAGCGCTTTGCTCTGACCGATGATGTTTTTAAAATTGTGTTCCAGTTTGATTTCATCTTGCAGGTAGGCGCTTTCCGCTTCCAACCGGTTTTTCAAATGTTCGATTTCTGTATAAGCCTCACGGAGTTCGATTTCAGCCTGTTTTCTATCGGTGATGTCGGTTATAGAGCCGGACATTCGGGTGGCTTGGTCCGTTTCATCCCAGATGGCCTGCCCACGTCCATGAAACCACCGGTATTCCCCGGATTTGGTTTGTAGGCGAAAATCGATAATATAGGGAACACGTTCCTCAAGATGCTGGTCAACGGCCAGTCGGACGGCCTCGTAATCATCGAGGTACAATCGATTCCAAAATTCGTCCAGTGTGTCCAGCAACTCATCGGGCCTGTAGCCTAAAAGTTCCTTCAAACGGTCGGAATGGTACACCTTATCAGTTCGAAGGTCCCAGTCCCAGAGCCCGGCCGCGGATCCACTGACGGCCAGTTCATAGCGTTCTTCGCTCTCCTGAAGTTCCCGGACCTTTCGGTTGAGGCTATCGTAGAGCAAAGCATTTTCCACAGAGACGCCGAACTGAGAAGAGAGGTGTTTGAGGATTTCCACACGATCCATGGTGAAGACGTCTGCAATCTGCCGATTTTCAAGATACAGCATCGCCTTGAGTTCCCCCTGGTGCAAGGCGGGAATGCAGGCCATCGATTGGATGTTATGTTTTTGGATCATCCTGTCTTCGGCAAAACGATGATCCTGCTGGGCATCCCCCACAACCAGCACCTCTCTTGACCTCTGGCAATAATTGAAGACAGGCTCAGGGATGAGGCCACTCTCATGGTCAGCCGGGTCGAAGAGCTGGTTAAGAATAAGAAGAACATCATATTTTTCGCTCGCGCTATCACCCCGGGCCTGCACGAACCAATCATTGTTTTGCTTCAGCAGCAACACCGCTTTTTCCGCACCCGAGTTAGCCATCACCAAAGTTATCATTTTGGTTAGAAGTTGTTCAAGATCGGTTTCGGCAGAAAGCATTTGCGAAGTGCTGATAATACTTTCCATATCCAATTGGATGGGGGTAATGGGTTGGGTAATGGTTGTGTGTACCTTGCCGGCGTCGCTGGAACTCTGCCACGACAAATCGGAAGGCTCCAGAAGACCCGGCAAGCGCCGGCCTAAACTTTCGACAAGCGCATGGGCGCCCCAGCTTCGCCAGGCCTGTACAGTCTGCTCTGCATTGTGAAGCGCTGCCTGGTGCAGGCCAAGGTCTTGAAAAAACTCGGCGGCGAGGGCATGGGCCAACCCCGCTTCATTCAGGTAGCCGTTTTCTCTTGCGCCCTGGCTGGCTTGCTCGTAGGCCTGCATGGCCTGAAGCACCTCACCCCGCGCACGGTGCACCTCCGCCTGCACCAGCGAGAGCTTGTGGGCGAAGTTCATCGGGGCCAGGCCGGCGAAGCGCTCGAGCGAACCGAGATGCTCCTCGAGATCCTGCTCAATCTCGGACTCGTAGGGGTTCTTGCGCAGCTCGCGGGCACGTCTGAGCCCGCAGATGAAGGTGAGCATGGCTTTCTCTATCCCGCTGGGAGCCGCCACCAGGAAGGACCAGGACAGGTCCGAATATTCCTCAACGCCATCGTGATCGCCGAAGAGCGTTGCGACCCAGGCTTTGGCACAATACACAAAGAGGAGACCCAGTTGGTCATCAACCCGCTGGAGGTCAGGAAGGTCCCGTTCATCGTCGAAGGGCGTGCCTCTCCAGGTGATCCCTTGGGCCGATGAACTTCCGCGCAGCGCCTGCACCGCGGTCACATAAATGTTGACCCACCGGCTCTGGGTAACGTAGTGGATGGCGTCGATAAAAGTACGAAGCCTGAGGCAGCGTTCCTCAACCTGAGCCAGCTCGATCGAAACGTAGAACGCGTGTTTGGGCCAGCTGAGTGACACATAGGAGACGAATTCGTTGTTGCCACAGTCGTGGGCGCTCTGAATCGCGCGGTCGAAGAGGTCCAGGGTCTCCCGCAAGGGCTTGCGCCAAAAATAGTTGTACAGGCCGTGAACCTGCAAAACAGCGTAAAGGTCGGTGTGAAGGGTCGCCCGACTCGCAAGCTCGATGGCTGTCTCGCCATATTTATGTGCCACTTCGATCTTTCCCAGGAGGGCGTTGGCATACATACCCACCGCAGCGATTATCGACGGGATGGATTCCGGTAGAAGCTGGCGTTCGAGAGAAAGCTCCACACAGCGCATGTAAATCAAAGGTGCCAGAGCGGGACGAGAGATAAAGGCCGCATTCCCGACGGGCCACAGGATCTCCGATACCGCGAGCAACTCTGGATCCTGATCGTACAGACGCGGCATGGAAAAGTAATCGGGGGGCTCGCGTTCGAGTCGATCCAACAACTCGGACAGCTTCTCAGTGGCGAACGCCATGTCCGGGTTGGACAGGAACTCCTGCCCAAGGGTGCTCAGGGCCTCCAGCCCGACGTCAATCGCCTCATCGAAACGCTTTGAGGACAAGAGGAACTCGATTTGCAGCCTTTGGATCCGCGCCAGGTCCAGGGGATCACGTCCACACTGAAGCACGTGCTCGCTGTGCTGTTCCATAGCCGGAATATCACCCGCCCCGTTTGCCAGCAACGCCGCTCGCTCGTTCAGCGCCAGGGTGAGCTGGTAGCGCTGTTCCCAGCCGGTTTCACCGACTAACTCGATCCCGGCTTGGGCGTAGGCCAGCCCGGTCTCGAAGGCGCTGGCCTGATAGGCAGCTCCAGCCGCCTGCAGGTTCAACCGGGCTATCTGCATTCGCTCCTGCTCATCTTCGACCAGGTGGAGTCCACGATTCAACTGATCGACAATCCGGTAAAGATCCTGCTCGTGATCACTCGCGCGATGTCTTTGCAGCAGGTGTCGGCCAATCGTGAGATGCAAACGATCACGCTCCTCTATCGGCACCAGGGTATAGGCCGCTTCCTGGACACGGTCGTGGACGAAGAAGCCACGATCATCGCGTTCCCAGATCAAACCCGCCGTGACCGCTTCGCGGACATGATCAAGGATTGCGTCGTCATCTCCTGCGGTGACCACCGTCAGGGTGGCGATGTCAAACTGGCTCCCAACACAGGCCGCCACCTTGAGTGTCTCCTGGGTGTCAGCGGGGAGCTCCTTCAGCTTGCCCACCAGCAGTTCGACAACGCTGGCCGTGACATCCAGGTCCCTGAGGTCATCCATATCCCAACGCCAATGGCCGGCGGCGGTATCGATCGCGAGGAGGCCCTGATCTTCCAAGCTACGCAGCACCTGGCGGGTGAAGAACGGGTTTCCATCTGTCTGGGCATAGATCAGCCTGGAAAGCTCCCGGATCTCACCGGGATCACGCCGCAGAGCGTCTGAAATCAGCGCTTCGACATCGGCTTCCGCTAGCTTTGGCAGGGTCATCCGCTTCAGGTTGGCGCCGGCCCTTTCCAAATCTGCGATGAGCATCATCAAGGGATGGTCTGCATGAACCTCGTTGTCACGGTAGGCGCCAACGACGAGGAGATGAGCAAGGTCAGGGCTGGTGAACAGGGCCTTCAGCAAGCCAAGTGAGCCCGGATCGACCCACTGTAAATCGTCCAGGAAGAGGCAAATCGGATGCTCGCTCCGAGCGATCGCGCCAAAAAAGCGCTGAAAGACATAATTGAAACGGTTCTGCGCTTCCTGTCCGCTCAAGTCCGGCACGGCCGGTTGGGGGCCAATGACCAGTTCCAGGCTGGGAATCACATCCGTCAGCACCCTGCCGTTTGGCCCCACCGCTTCCAGAATCTTCGACCGCCATGCGGCAAGCTGGGTTTCGGTTTGCGTCAGGAGCTGGGAAACCAATAGGTCCAATCCCTGGCTGATCCCTGCGTAAGGTGTGGTGACCAACTGGTCGAATTTCCCCTGTATTAAGTAGCCGCTTTTTTCTGACACCGGTCGCCGTATTTCTTCAACCAGAACCGTCTTGCCAATCCCGGAATAACCACCGACAAACACGATTGAGGAGGTATCCCGGCAAACACTTTCGTAAGCGTTCTCCAATTCCTTCCGTTCGCTTTCACGACCATAAAGCTTCTGAGGAAATACCAGCCGGCGAAAATAATCGCCCTCTGCCAGCGGGAAATCGTCAATGCTATCCTCAGGCTTCAAGCGCTGCAGGCACTGCTCCAGATCGGCTTGAACTCCGGCTGCTGATTGATAACGGTCTTCTGCGTTTTTGTTAAGCAGCTTCAAAATGATGGCGCTGATCACTTCAGGGAGATCCGATATCTCAGACGGCGAGACGGGCATCCGGGCAATGTGTTGGTGGATAAGCTCCAGCGGATCTTTTGAATCGAATGGCAATTGCCCGGTCACGAGTTCATACAAAACCACACCAAGAGAATACAGATCCGAGCGTTCATCCACAACACGGTTGATTCTGCCGGTCTGTTCCGGGGCGATGTAGGGCAAGGTGCCCAACAGCTGGTCGGGCCGGACTTTTTGCTGCCCACTCCGGTCAATGTGCGAAGCAGCACCGAAATCAATTATATGGGCCGCCTGCTGCCCGTTTCCGATAAGAATATTTTTACTGTTGAGATCCAGATGGATAACATCCTGTTGATGGATTTTTCCCAGGATGCGGGCCAGATCGACGCCTATTTCTAATTTTGAACGCAGATCGAGTGTTTGTCTGGCGATAGTATCCCGCAGGGTCTCTCCATCGATATATTCCAGGAACAATTCGGGTTGATTCTCGAACAACTTCTGCCCCAAGGCCTTGCGGACACCCTCGACCGCATCAAGGGTGCGGGTCATTTCGTATTCTTTTTCCAGGGATCGAAGGATTCGCCGGGATGGGTGGCGTTTGGAAGGCTTCTTGATAGCCACCGGATGGGGATACCCCGGAAGCGTTTCAACGGAAATTACCGAGTTCCCCTGATAAATAACATTTCGCTTGGTTGATGCCATTGGCTAATAAAATCAAACTTTGATTGCTCAGGAGTTGTCAAAGCAATGCTCGTGTTGATTCTCGCAAAAAATCGTTTGAAATCAATTGATTCGACATTTATATGCAAATGTTTCATATACATCAACTGATGAACTCGTACAACTGATAAACTCGTACAGGGGTAGCCCGCGCCCGACCGGGATCGGACACGGGTGGTGCGTCTACAATAGTCCCAGCTTCATTGCCAGGTTGAAGGCCGCCGTCTGAAAGGACGACAATTTCCAGAAGCCTCCCGCATCCGGGAGCTTGTCGAGTCCGCCCACGAGGCCTGCCATGTACTCGCTGAAGTGCGAGATGTAGTCCGGCCTGCCTCGGTTCGTGAAGTAGGGCTCCCCAAAGAGCTGTATGAGTGAATCCAGGGTGATCTTCCCCTCCCCCATCTTCTCCTCGTAGCCTTCCCACCTGCGAAGATGTTCTTCCGACCGGAAGAAGTTCATGGTGCTTCACGCGTAGGGGACGTTTAACAACCACCTCGCGAAGGGGAGGGCCACAAAACCGATGAGCCCTTCCGGATCCCTCGATTCAAACTTGCCTTCCTTTACCTTGACCTGTAAGGGTTCACCGCAATCGAGGCATACAGAGTCGACTTGCACCGTCTTACCGGGAAAGAGCCAGCAGACCGCCAGCGATTCGAACGCTCACTGGGCAAACCACTTCTGCTCCCCATCGATGGTGATTCGGTACTGTGTTGGGAGATTATTGAAAGGGGCCATGGAGACCACGGTGTCGACCTTGGGATAGAGCCAGCCGGGCAAACCGCGGATCGAGAAGAGCTTGCGGAGGGCTTGACAGCCTTCCCTGGGAGCAACGCCCAGCTCGGTCGCAATCTCCGTGTAGTGTGGCGCCTGCCCCGTCTCCACGAACCCTTTTATAATGATACTGTAGGTCTTGTCCATCAACGTTGGTTCAGCCATAGGCCCCTCCTCCCGTCAAGGCGGATTCTCAAATTGACGAACATACTGAACGGCGCTCGACACTCTCGGATCCAGTCCATCGAAATCCGGTTTACGGCGTGTACCAAATCGGTGAGGTATAGGCCCGGTCCTGAACGGTCATCGGGATGTTGTCCGGCATCTTCACCTTGAAGAACTTCGCGTCATGCGCCGTCCAGCGCGGCTTCGGGATTTCGATCACGCGCACATAATAGAAGGCGCGTTGTTTGGGATCAAACTCCGGATCGACCCAATGTGCCGTTAGTAACGGATCACCGATGGTGTTGGTGTAGCTCGCATCGGCGACGTTCACCGTGCTGCCGACCGGCGTCTTGCAGCGGCCGTCGCGCCCGATCTTGCGGCCGTCGGAGACCGCCACGTCATAGATGCGCTCGTGGGTTTTGCCTTTGCTGTCCAACCAGCCCTTGATGACCTGGATGCGATCGAGGTTGGCATCGTCGGGATCGCGGAGCGCGCGGATCATGAACGATGGCGCCTTGCCTGCAGGGCCGTTCGTGAGGTCACCACCCATCGGCACGCCGCGGGCATAGCCCGTACGGGCGAAATCGGGTCGCTCGACTTCGTCAGCGTTGAAATCCCAACCACCAAACACGCGCACGATCAGACGACTACCGCTGGTGGCGAAGACCTCCTTGCGCTTCATCGCATCGAAGATCTCCGCGCGCGTGTTCTCGCGCGCCCAGACGCCGATCCTTCCAGAGGCGGCCAACTGCCAGGTGTAAAGGACGGGCTTCTTTTGCCTGTCGCGCAGAAACACCTCTGAGTAACGCTTGGCCGAGGGCTCCTCGTTCGGAAGCTTGCCGAAATAGTTGTCTTCGCGGGTGGTGGAGAGCGAACTGTGACTATCGGTGCTTCCAATCATCCCGAACTTGAAGGGATTGGCTCCAAGCTCGCCTTCCAGACGAATCCCGAGTTTAAGCGCAGACCGCGCATACTCGTATTGAAGCATATCGGGTGTCTTGGGGTCCCCATTCGCATTGACCGTGTCCCAGTTCTCAAAATCCGCGAACTCGTCGTCCGGGGAAAGCGCGGGGTGCGACTCGCCGTCGCCCTTCTCTTGGGTGGCCTCCATCAGAGGTTCCCAGAGAGCGCGGCGCTCGGCATAGTCCCTGGTCATGGGCTTGCCGTTGACGGTTTCCGCGTACATGATGCCGTTGCTGACATTGCCGTTGTGCGGGATCGAAAACGCGCTGCCGCCGGTCTTTTTCTCGTAGTCGGCCAGAAAGGCCCAGAGAGCCTCGGGATCCTGGCTGTCGAATGCGGAGAAGGGCAGGATCTGCTTCACCCGCTCGGGCCCGTCCCGAAACACCACCACCCGGTGCAGGTTGTCGCCGTCGACGGTTGAGGACCATTCGTAACCGTTGAGGATGGTGAAGGCGCCGGGATCGTTGTATTTGGAGGCCGTGTCGACGACCCGATCCCAGACCGAGCGCTCGACCTTGGCGTCCTTGTATTTAGGTTTCCCGCTCGCGAAGTCGGCCATCATCCCTAGCGCGGCCGTCCAGGCGGCATCGCCGCCTTTTTGCATGGCTTCGTACCACCCCTTGCCCACGGGGCTCGCAAGCAGAGCGGGATCTCCCTTGTTGAGGAGATCGGCGATGCCGAGGTACTCGGCGTGGTCCGAGAGCACCAGGAAATCCAGCGGGCGGATCAATTTTGCCCGCTGCCCGCCGTTGGTACGGACCTCTTCACCCCTTGCGAAACGGATGGCGGTTTCCAGATCGAGCGTGTTCCCGATCATGCCGCTGTCAACGGACAGTGCTGAGTGGAAGTGGGTATCGCCGAAGAGCACCTTCTGCGGGAAGTGTTGATCCACGAACGGGGAATAGGGTTTCGGCTGTTTGACCGCCTGGCCCTTGTCCGGCGTATATTCCTGCGCCAACGCCGGGCCGCCCAGCGCTGTCAGTGCCGCGATGGCGACCACTGCTACGATTGCAATTGTCAATTTTCTGTTCTTCATTGTCTGTCTCCATTTAGATAAGCGTTCCGTATCTTTGGGAATAGGATAGGGGTCAAACCTTGATTATTGATTTAAACCATAACTTACTCACCGAGCCTGCTCATTCACTATGAAAAAATTCTCAGGTCGAAACGCGAAAATTTAAATCAATAATCAACGGGCTGTTGCCCGAACCGGTTTTATCGAGCCGTCTTTAGCTCCATGACGCATGCTCTTTCAACCAACATGAGAGCATGATTTAATTGCGATCTGAGTCGCATTAGATTGCGTCGGTACCAACTGACAGAGGCAGAGGTGGTGCTGATCCGCAATCCTGCCGCCGCTCGGCTCCTACGATCTTTGGCATACCGAACATAGACCAGTATAT